>OIFE01000436.1_pt1 | contig 34321 bp, 30 predicted proteins | sample 1581921 | NCBI WGS metagenome assembly OIFE01 (sample SAMN04414075, study PRJEB24778) | human gut metagenome | material: faecal | host: Homo sapiens | reverse complement strand
GGTAATAAAGATTGTTTTTAGGTAAAAACGCCCCGTCTTTCTCAAACAGGGCGTTTTTGTTTATTATCAAGAGACAGCCGTACAATTTGCACAACTGGCTCTAAAGAAATTTTTTTATCCACGAGACTGGACAAAGAATTCTATCCACAAAATTATCTACAAATTAGTTACACTGTTTTTAGTACCTCCGTTCATAAAGCTCCTGAGGTTGTCGACAGCAATGCCCATTAATCGGTTACGTGCTTCAAATGTGGCCCATGCAATATGTGGAGTGATAAAACAATTCCGGGCAGTCAATAGCGGATTATCGGCTTTAGGAGGCTCGTTGGAAAGAACATCGACTCCGGCAGCAAATATTTTTTTACTGTTCAATGCTTGTGCAAGGTCAGTTTCATTGACTAATGGTCCCCGACTGGTATTGATAAGAATGGCAGTCGGTTTCATCATGTCGAGCACTTCTTTGTTTACAAAATTTCGAGTTTCAGGAGTCAACGGACTATGTAATGAGAGCACGTCACTCCGTTTGAACAACTCAGCTTTTGACACCGATACAATGTTTTCAGGCAATTGGCTTTGTTCCTTTGACGTAAAAGCGATGACTTTCATACCAAAAGCCAATGCAGCGTTAGCTACAGCCATTCCGATATGGCCCAGCCCGACAATACCCATCGTTTTCCCGCTCAATTCGAAAAGGGGAGTATCCCAGAACGTAAAATCAGGACAATTGGTCCACTTTCCGTTTTTTACCTCATTCGTATAGTGGGCTATCCGGTTCGAAATATTCAGTAAGTGGGCAAATACCATCTGGACAACTGAGTCTGTACTATATGCTGGTATATTGGTTACGGTTATACCCATATCTTTAGCTGCACCGATATCGATGATATTATACCCAGTTGCCAAAACCCCGATATATTTCAAGTGCGGTAAAGACTCCATTATCTCCCTTTTAATACCTACTTTATTTGTCAAGATAGCATCAGCATATTTAGCACGTTCGATAATCAATTCTTTCGGAGTGCGTTCATATACCATACATTCGCCGAGTTCTTCCAACCCTTTCCAGGAAAGGTCTCCCGGATTCAAAGAATATCCGTCTAAAACAACAATTTTCATGTACCTTTTATTTTTATATGATTCAAAAACGACAATTTAAGAACTGTAAAGAAAAAATAATCTCGGCAATTCCAACAGTTCGCAAATATATACAAAATACAATTCAGAATGTTTATCGGCCTTAAATAAGTCATCTTCTTTTTTATAAAATTCATCGCCCTTTTGGCATGTAGGATGATATAGGATAATAGAAAATTTTTAACTTTGCATGTACGTTAATATAAAAAACGAAAACAGGATGAAAAAATGGGTATATGCAATATCTGTTGTTGCAATTATAGTTTCTTGTACAGGCAAAAATAATAAGGCCGAAGAGCAATATAAAAAAGCAGAATTGCTTTTTGAACAAGGTGAACATAATAGAGCAAAAGAAGTAATTGACAGTATTGAAATTCTGTATCCCAACTCATTTGATGAGATAAAACAAGGTATGCAATTGATGCGTAAGATAAATTTGAAAGAATACGAACGTAACCTGGCTTATGCAGACAGTATGTTGCAAGTAAGAAAGGACGATGTAGAACGTTTGAAGAAAGAATTTTACTTAGAAAAGGACGCCAAATATCAAGAAGAAGGAAATTATATATACAAGACCGAAAAGAATGCCGGTGTTATAAAACGCAGCTATGTACGAGCACAAGTAAGCGAACAGGGCCAAATGATGATTTCAAGCGTTTATTTTGGCCCGTCAGGTTTGAAGCACCAATCCATGCGCGTAGAAGCTCCTGACGGAACTTATGCTTTGACTGCTGTCATACCATACGATGGAGCACGTAATTTTAGTTTTACCAACGATGGCAATACGACAGAAGTCGTTACTTATAAAGGCCCTCAAATGATGTCGGTGGCCAATTTCATTTATAATACTTCTGGTAAAATAAAAGTCAGTTATGAAGGCAAAAGACCATATTCGTTCTATCTCGACGACCGCTCCCGTAAAATGATTAATACTTCATACGAATTAGCTTCGGCTATGCGTGCGGTAAAGGATTTTACACGTGAACAAGCCATTGCTTCCAAGACTGTAGAAGTGTTGCGTCGTCAGATTGCAGAAAAAGAAGCAGAATTGAAGAAATAATAATTTCTTAGAGCCCCCTGTCTAAATTTTACTCGAGGTCAAGTTTGAGAGCTTCTTTCAGGTCTCTCAGGATGTCTTTTTGTTTTTATGAAGAGGTCAACAGACTATCTGACGAATGAAAACAGAAAAAAGACCAAGAAAAAACACAAAAAGACCTGATGATATTTTCTTATTGAAAAAATTAAACGGTTCCTATATTTCCCCGGAAAACGAGATTCCGGAAGGAAATAAATAAGATGGCCATTTCGTCCGAGAGATTTAGATACATCCTTTATTCTTTATACTTTATCCACTTGGCAATTTCCTTATAGCCGATTTTTTTTCCATACATCAGAATGCCTACACGATAGATGCGGCTCGAAATCCAGATTGCACCGATAAATGAGGCAAATAAAATGGCAAGCGACAATACGATTTGCCAGGCAGGTACTCCGAACGGAATGCGTACCATCATTACAATAGGGGAGGTGAATGGAAATAATGAACTCCACAATGCAATACCGCTGTCAGGAGACTGTGCACTGTATATCCCGAGATATAGCGCAACAATAATGATGACTGTTACAGGTACCATAAATTGTTGAGTATCAGACTCACTATCGACAGCCGAGCCGATAGCTGCAAATAGAGAGGAATACAGCATATAACCGCCAATAAAAAACAAGATAAAGCAGATAAACAATTCGGGAAAATGAATACCATTTATCAGATACTCGATATTGTCGAATGCTTCGGAAGGAAGCGTTGTTGCCGGTAAACCCTGCATTGAGCTTAGGGCATTTGTAGCTTCTGTACTCATTTTACCGGCACCAAACAATATTCCCATAGGAAAAATGATACCGGTGATGAATATAGCCCAGATGATAAATTGCGTAAGTCCTACCAGACCGATAGCCGTTATCTTGCCAAACATCAAGTCAAAAGGTTTTACGGACGATACCATGACTTCAACAATGCGGCTGGTCTTTTCCTGCATTACCGCCTGCATTACTTGTACACCGTACAATAATAGGAACATATAAATGGCTATAGTCGAAATAATACCGATAATTGTAGCAAGTTCTGTAGAAGTTTCAGCCTCTGTCCCGTCTTCTTCGAGGCGTATAGTAGCTATATTTATATTTGTTTTCGAATCGGCAATGAGCTTTTTTATGTCAGGAATATTATATGACGCTATTTTTTCCTCTGTCAAATAAGTATTTATAAGCTGTTCTACAGTGCTTTTAAAATCAACATTAACTTGTTTCTCAGAATAAATGACAATCCCCTTCGGGTTATTTAATAAATTGTCAGATATGACAATGTAAGCATACGTTTCTTCACTGTCTCCGTCTGTATCATATCGGGGAGTTATATGCTGAGTAGTATAGTGGAAAGAGTAATTGCCGGTGTCGGTAAATACACTTTCGTACAATCCGGTTTGGTCTGCAATTACGATATTCCGGTGTTCATTGTCCCCGGCTTTAGCCAGCCATGTCGGTACCAGCATGACAGCAATAAATAGGAGAGGAGTAAGCAAAGTCATAAGGATAAACGATTTTTTCTTTACCCTTGACAGATATTCTTGTTGTATGATGAGTGATATCTTATTCATATAGATTTGCATTTACGGTATCGATAAATATCTCATTCATAGTCGGTAGTATCTCTTCAAAAGCCGATAGCTGGCACAACCGTGCCAAATGCAAGATAAGCTCCGAAGGAGCAAGATTTCCGTTTTTCATGACAATACTCTCAACATAATCACCTTTTTGTCGTTTATCGATGATTTTATATTCATGACTCAAAGATTCGGGGAGAGGAGCAGCAGTACGTATACGGAAAAGGTTTTTCTTATGTCTCTCTCTGATATCATGTACATGGCCCGATAATACAGCCTTAGAACGGTTTATTAACGTGATTTCATCACAAAGTTCCTCCACCGAATTCATATTATGAGTAGAAAATATAACAGTAGCACCTTTTTCCTTCAATTCTAATATTTCCTGTTTCAATAAGTTGGCATTCACAGGGTCAAAGCCGCTGAAAGGTTCGTCAAAAATCAATAATTCCGGTTTATGTATGACTGTAGTAATAAATTGTATTTTTTGCTGCATACCTTTAGATAGCTCTTCGACTCTCTTTTTTTCCCAGTTTCCGATACCGAATTTTTCGAGCCAATAATGCATCTCATGTTGAGCATCGTTTTTGCTCATACCTTTCAGCCGGGCTAAGTAAACAATCTGTTCACCCACTTTCATTTTTTTATACAGACCACGCTCTTCCGGCAAGTAACCGATGCGTGATATATCTTCCTCGCACAGGCACCGTTCCCTAATATTGACGATTCCGCTATCCGGAGCTGTTATCTGGTTGATAATACGTATAAGAGTTGTCTTGCCTGCACCATTAGGCCCCAGTAGCCCGTAAATACAATTTTCCGGAACCTGTACAGTTACACCATCCAAAGCACGGTGATTTTCATATTGCTTTATAATGTTGAGAGCCTCCAGATAGTACATAAATGATATTATTTTTTTACAGAGGGCTGATGATACGTTCACCCAATTGTTTGGCTAAAGCAGCTTTCACTCCGTTCAAAGCTGTTATTTCACTCATTAGTTCGGTAATACGAGCAGTATCTTTCTCTTTTCCAGCTTTCTTTATTTCATCTCTCAGTTTTTTGATATTCATACATACGATGGCATTTTTCAGTTCAAACAAAGCTCTGGGAACAAGCTCGGCAAGTCGCTCTTCCTCGGTCTCTACCTTTTGAAATTTTGTATGTATTTTACTGAGCTGATATTTTTCACTTACCATATCCACCGCAGTTTTACTTATTTCCGGGTCAGGATGTGACAGGAAATACCGTTCCAGATGTTCTCCTTCACTCTCATACTTATCGACAGCTTCACGGGCCATTTGCGAATATAACGGGTGTTGAAACTCTATCTCGTCCTGTTGAAGGTCAGCCATGATATAAGGCAATACAGCCCAGTCGAAAGTTTGGCCCGTTTCCTCATCCGGACAACTGAAAATTATCCGATGTCCGTAACGTATCATATATCTTACCAGAGACCGCTCAAAAGTATCCAGTGGAGATGCTGCTCTTCTTCTTGGAAGGTCGGGGGCGTTTTCAGAAGAAATATCCTGTTCTGTATTATCGTCCGACTTTTTGGTAACTTCAGCCTCCGCTGCAATATTGTCTTTAGACGGAGTATTCTCCTTGGTTATTTGGTCGAATTTCTTCTTATTGACTTCCCGCAAGAGAATCTCCTCGTTCACATCAAGCAAACGGCTACACTCTTTGGTATATACCGAACGGACAATGGCATCGGGAATAATTGAGATACTCTGTACAATATCTGTAATCAAGGCAGCCCGTTTTATCGGGTCCTCTCCGGCACTCTCCAATAGAAGATTAGTTTTGAAACGAATAAAGTCCACTTCATGACTTTTGATATACTCTGTAAAGGATGCAGCACTCTGTTTTCTGGAAAACGAGTCCGGGTCATCACCGTCGGGCAACAACACGACCTTGATATTCATCCCCTCTTTCAAAATCAGGTCTATACCTCGCAAAGAAGCCTTTATTCCCGCAGCATCACCGTCATATAATACGATAATATTATTGGTAAACCGATGTATCAGCCGTATTTGGCCTGGAGTAAGTGAAGTTCCGGATGAAGCTACGACATTTTCGATGCCGGACTGGTGCATCGACAATACATCAGTATATCCCTCCACCAGAAAACAACAATCGTTTTTCACAATAGATTGTTTCGCATGATATATACCGTACAATTCATTGCTTTTATGGTAAACCTCCGATTCAGGAGAGTTTACATACTTGGCCATTTTATCGTCCTTTTTCAAGATACGACCGCCAAAAGCAAGTACTTTACCCGACAAGCTGAAGACAGGAAAAATCACACGTCCGCGAAAACGGTCGCTGACATAGCCGTTTTGTCCCTCAAGACATAGTCCGGTTTTCAATAAATAATCTTTTTTATAACCTCTCTTTTCTGCCTCTTTAAAGAGGGCGTCTCGCTGTTCGAGAGAATAACCGAGCGAAAATTTTTTGATAATATCATCCCTAAACCCTCTCTCGTGAAAATAAGCAAGTCCTACCGAACGACCCTCAGCATGTTCAAATAGAATATTGGTAAAGTATTCTTGTGCAAAGCTATTGACGATGAGCATACTTTCCCGGTCACTTTGCATCTGCTTTTCTTCATCGGTAAGCTCCCGTTCTTTAATCTCGATATTATACTTTTTCGCCAGATATTTCAATGCCTCATAATACGAAAGCTGTTCATGCTCCATAATAAAATGAACAGCACTTCCTCCCTTGCCGCAACTGAAACATTTACATATACCTTTCGATGGGGATACGCTGAACGATGGCGTCTTTTCATCATGAAATGGACACAGTCCTATATAATTTACCCCCCTCTTTCGCAGGGTAACGAAATCAGAGACTACATCCAGAATATTAGCAGCATCAATAATCCTATCAACGGTTGCTTGGTCTATCATTTTCTTTACTTCCTTTCGGCAACGAAGATAATTAATTAATTGCAAAGGGGGAGGCTACAAGTATATTTAAATTTTCCAAAAATAGAGTGAAGCCCATATCTTCTTATCATATTATACAACAATCCTCCTGCTTTATTTTCAAATAACAAGAACAGGAGGATTTTCTGAAAAAAGAGTTTAGAGCCGTAAGACCTTTTATTTTCAAATTTTATTTCAAAAAATTTTCTTTTTAATATACGAGTACTTTATTGTTATTGACGATATAAATTCCCTTCGGCACTGAAACTACTTGTTTACCTGCTGTAACAGTCATACTCTTTACTATTTGTCCGTAGATATTTAATATTTGTACCTCCGAATTCTCTTGAGCTTCTACAAATATTTGATTTTTCCCTCCATAGACTTTTATATTTTGGTCTTGAGATACAGTGGCAGTAGTCAGCCCTGTGGGTAATTCCATTCCAGGAATTTCATAAGAAGAAATGGTAGCGACCCAGGAGCCGGCGTCTTTTCTACCATCCAAAGTAAATGATTCATCAACAAAACTGGTAGAAGATGTTGCGCTACTACGAGTAAATGCCAGCAATTGCTTTCCATCGAATAAGCATCCCCATGCAGAAGCAGAACCACCTTTAACCAAGTTGTATTCATTATCTATTGTCCATGTTTTACTATCGTACGTTAAAAGATAAACATTACCTAAAGCATAGCCGTATGTGTAGACTTTCCCATTCTCATCCTCATATGCGCCATAATATCCTCCGATTGTTTTATCACCGATGGCACCGCCTTGCCATGTCCCGTCAGTTGCGCTGCATTTGATTAGGAATCCCGATTGTAAAGTACTCGAACCCGAAATCAGAGCCTCTGATTTATCGGCTCCGAATCCACCTACGACATGTCCCATCAAATATAAACTTCCGTTCTGGATATCCATTTTCTTATTCTGGGTAGTATGCTTGCCGTTACTGGCTGCAAAAGCTGGAAAATGTTTTACCCATGCGACAGACATATCGGTATTTACAGCACCTGCAATAATATCGTCAAAAGTAGTCGGTTGTATTGTAGTATCACCCAATTTTATTTCAGAAGTTTCCGTAGTACTGCCTTTTACCATACCTAAAAAATATATCTTTCCATCTGCATATGCTATATCATTGATACTCTCTCTGGCAGCAGACCCTGTAGTGGTCACATGTCCCAGATAATTGCCTTCTTTATCCAGTTTCACTAAAAACAAGTCCCCTACAGTCCCTTGAGGATCACCATTCCATCCTTCGGTATTGTGAGGAGTCAATATGACCTTGTCTCCGCCCTCTTTAGTAAAAGTCATTTCTTTTCGGTAGTTCCCGGCGATATATAAATTCCCCTCATTATCCTCCGTTGCACCATAGAAGTAGAAACCTTGTGGAGTATATTCTTTGTAATAAGTTGCATTCGGTTCTCCGGAATAATCGACATGAATCAGTTGAGTCCATTCAACAGCTCCATCAGTACTGATTTTGGCCAGTATTCCCTGGTATACCCAGTGACCCGGATATTCCCAGATGACATCCGTCGTTTCACCCTTAGCATCGACTAACGATACCAGCTTGCCGTTTCCAGCGGCATCATAATTGGTATGGTAGAATTTCAGTGCAAGAAACGCACCTCCGTCAGCAGTAGGAGTATAAGCACAATCAGAAAGCGAAGCACCGCCCCAGCAGCTGTTTATCGACCAGATAAGATCTCCATTTTTTTCTAATTTCTGGAATACGATATTTAAATTTCCTGATGAGCTGCTTCCATTATAAGGAGCTCCGGTTCCCAATATCTCTCCTTCATAAGAGATAGTATTGGATTCTCCTGAAGAACCGAAATTCGAAAATGCGAATATCTTTCCATCCGCACTTTTGGCAAGAGAGTGGGCATTAGTACCCATTGGAGCAATTAAAGGTTTTGCCCACTGAAAATTAACGTCTCCGGCATAAGCGGATACCCCGCATACCATCGAAAAAACAAGCAGTAAAATCTTTTTCATTGTCAGTCAATTTTTTAATATATTTATAATATATTTTATCGTGGGCAAAAGTATATTTTGGATAAAAATTGTAAAATCCCTTGATTTAGGTATTTTGAAAAGAACGAATCGGTATTTGTAGGTATTGTTAAAAAAGTGATGTCATAAAAACAGTCGGACATAATTTTTATGCCCGACTTAAAAAATAAAATGAGTATTGAGAGATATGGCATACATCCTGTCGGTGTATGTACAAATAAATATTGAGCTACAAGTCAGAACACCTGTTCCGAACAAAAATGAAGACGAACGATTTTTTATTTTAATCTTTTCACGATTCTTTTTCCCAAATTATCATGTAAATTACTTTTTATATGCAAAATTTCTGAAGCGTTCCAGCCCTTCTATCAATACTGCACGAGGGCAGGCTATATTCCAGCGCATGAAACCTTCTCCCTCAGCACCATACATCCTACCGGCATTAAGCCATAGTCTTGCCTCATTGACCAATCGATGCTCGAGTTGCTCTGACGAAATTCTAAATTTACGACAATCCATCCATACAAGATAAGTTCCTTCCAATATGGTAATTGGAAACCCCGGTAGATACGTTTTACAAAAGTCCCGCATGTACAGATAGTTCTGGTTCAGATAATCCAACAGTTGTTCCAGCCATTCCTCACTATCGTTATAGGCAGCTTGAGTAGCGATTACACCAAACGGATTGACATCGCACACCTCATTGTCATTAATCGCGCGGTCGATTTTAGCTCGGACAACATCATCTGCACAAACAATATTCGCAATTTGCAATCCGGCAATATTAAATGCTTTGCTGGGAGACAAACATGTTATCGAATGGATAAGAAATTCATCTGAAATAGATGCGAATGGAGTATAAACATAATCTGGAAGAATTAGTTCGCAATGAATTTCATCTGCAACTACCATAACTCCATTACGAATACAGATTTCTCCAATACGTGTCAGTTCCTCACGTGTCCATACTCGCCCGGCAGGATTATGCGGATTACAAAGTAACATCACCTTAACTTTCGGGTCAGTAGTTTTTCTCTCTAAATCGTCGAAATCGATGAAAAAAGAATTGTTGGCATAAATCAATGGAGAAGAGACTATCTCGCATCCATTATTGCGGATAGAGGAGAAAAAACAGTTATAGACTGGTGTCTGTACCAGTACTCTATCTCCGGGTTGAGTCAGAGCCTTGATAATGGCCGACAAAGCAGGAACTACCCCCGATGTGTAAATAATCCATTCGCGTCCGATGGCCCAACCATGACGACGAACAAACCAATCTGTTACAGCCTTATAATAACTGTCAGGTACTCGGGTATATCCGAAGATACCATGCTCTACCCGCTGGCGCAAAGCATCGACGATAGCAGGAGCCGTACGGAAGTCCATATCAGCCACCCACATGGGTAGTACATCTTCATTTTTTGCACTATCCCATTTATAGGAACAAGTTCCACGACGAGGTACTTGCTCATCGAAGTTGTATTTCATATTCATTCACCTTATTTATTGAAACAAGTTTGCTCATCTCTGAGACGAATATCACAGTTAGCCGGAGCCTTGATATTCTCATCAATCGTTACCGAACCGATTGCATCGGCAACAATCCGTCCGGACATTGGGTTCTTGATGTTGGTTATAGCACCGCGAATATCTGCTTGCAATGTACTATATTCAAATGCTCGGTCACAATCAGTACCGAAGGTACAGTTTTCCAACACGAGGTCGTGTGCATAACAGAGTGGTTGTTCACCCGTTATATGACAATTTATCAGACGCAGATTTTTTGAATGCCAGCCGAGATATTCTCCATTCAGTTCAGAGTCGTAAATGGTTACATTCTCCACTTCCCAAAAAGCATCTTTCGTTGTAATTTTGGCATGATGTATCTCTACATTCTTCACATATTGGAAGACATACTTGCTATCGCTCTCCAAACCATCCACATAAATGTTATTGCTGAACATAAAAGGGTAGGTGCCTCCGTGCAATTTGAGATTTTTGATACGTATATCGTTGCAACGCCAGAATACTTCATCTGCATCGTTCATTATGACGTTCTCGATATCGATTTCATTCATCTCACGAAACATTTTCGGAGCATCAATCACTGTATCTGTCATTTTCAGGTGGTCACTATACCATAATGCCGAACGACCACCTACATCGAAATAACAGCGGTCTATCTTGAAACCATGTACATGCCAAAAAGGATAATTACCCTCAAAACGGCAATTGGTAGCTATAATGTTGCTGCACTCTTTTATAGCCGATTCGCCGGTGCGAATGGTCACATTGTCTATATGGAGGTCGTGAGATTCAAACAAAGGTCGTTCGCCTCCGAATTCGGTATCTTTTATTAATTTCATTTGTAATAATGTTTTAGTTGTCAGACTATTTGTTTCGAAAAAGACGCTCACTCCATTACTCTTGGAACCAACAGTCTCTCTATTTTTATATGGCAAAATTAAGTCAAAACCTCATTTCTCATAGTAGATAAATTACAGATAATATAACCTCAATTACTGATATTGCCCCAAGCAATTATCAATAAAAAAACTCCAGCGTTCCTTTATCAAAACATCCAAACCTGTCACTCTTTTTTCATCCAACGTTCCCGCTTCAGGCGGATGAGAAAAATCGCGCCTCGGAAACAGAGTTCCACACACATAGCTATCCATACGCCTTTCAGCCCCAATGACGGTGCAAGTATAGCAGCCAGAGACAAACGCACGGCCCAGATACTGAAAAAATTCATCAGACACGGTACGAGTGTATCAGTTGCCCCGACGAAAACACCATAGGCGACAATCGACGCAGCAAACATCGGTTCTGCAAACGCTTCGATACGCAATGCCATCACACCCAGTTCACGAATTTCATCGACAGGAGTCATCAACCCGATAATTTGTGGTGCAAAAAGATACATGAATACCCCCATAATACCCATGACAACCATACCCATAAATACGGTCATGTGCGCAAAACTTCGGGTCAACTCACGGCGTTTTGCCCCCAAACTCTGGCCGACCAATGTAGTGGCAGCATCGGCAATACCATAGCCGGGCATATAGCAAAGACTTTCTGCGGTGATGGCAAACGAATTGGCAGCGATGGCAAAGATACCTAATGGCGCTACGATAACTGTTGTCATAATTTGAGCCCCACAAATGACAATGTGCTCTATACCCATCGGTAGACCGATATGTAAAGCCTTTTTCAAAGTATTCAAGACTGGACGGAAACTACCACGTTCTCCGGTCAGACGCAATTCAGCGGAACGAGTCCAAAGGTATCTCAACAATATGGTAGCGACAACAACTTCGGCAGCAGCTGTTCCCAAAGCAGCACCTTTGACTCCCAACCCTGCTCCCGGCATTGTAAAAAAGAAACCCGCTATGTTCCACTCACGCGAAGGAAATATCAAAAAGAAGTTGAATATGACATCGAGCACGCACATTACCACACCTAGCAGGCTCGGTACACGCATATTACCGCTACATCGGAGCATGCCTCCTGCAAGGAAATTCATCTGTAAAGCAGGGAGAAAAAGGGAAAAGATAAGAAAATAAAGCGACGCGTCGTGACGGATGGAAACATCGCCTCCCAGCCATTCAGGCAAAGCACTACTGATCGTTGCCCCTATTGACGCTAATAACAAACTGAAACAAAGCGTTGCTGTGACCGATTGACGTAATATGACCCTTGCCCCTCGCATGTCACCGGCACCGATACGGTGTGCCACTTGTACAGAAAAACCCGTAGCAGCAGCTACACACAACCCCCAAAAGAGCCATGTGGTCGTCGAAACTAAACCGATAGCGGCTGATTCCTCGGCACCAAGACTGCCCACCATTGCCGCATCGATATATTGCATGACAATGGAAGAAAGTTGTGCTATAATAGCCGGTACACTCAATTGCACTGTCAGACGTAACTGTTGGGACAGAGTCATTGGCTTACCGTCTCGAATCATGGCGAGGAGAGCATCACTACGCATTTTCATACGCTTTTTTTCTTTAGGAGATTGAATACTCTTCCGTAAGTCAGCATACGCCATATCCATTCCAGTGGGCCAAATTGGCAATAATGTAACCAGACGTTACTGAATAGGGCTTGGACTATCCATACTCCTATAGCAATCAAGATTACATAGACAAGTCCTGTTTCGGCACCAAAGCCCCATCCGATACCATAGAAAAGCAACATTCCGAACAATGATTGCCCGATATAATTGGTAAGAGCCATACGTCCTGGCATGGCAAAGAAACGGAATATGCCCCATCGGGGATGACGTAAAAAACAGAGGCAGATACTTGCCACATACGCAAAACTGAGTGGAAATACACTGGTAAAGTATAGTACGGAATGTGCTCCGAGGCTCTGCGGACAATTATTCATAATACTCCATGCATAGAAAAGAGACAATGGCAATCCGAAACCGAATCCATAACGGGCAATCTGCCGCAATACGGGTCGGCGGCTCTCCAAATCGGCATAGAGGCGATTACGACCGATATAGAACCCCAAGAGAAACAGTCCCAATACTTTAAAGTAGCGATTGCCGTCGATAAATTCCTGAATTCGGACCAGTGCTCCCTGAACAAGAAATTTAAAAGTTCCACTATAATGTTTTGCATCGCGTAACCAATAAGCAAAGTTTTCATCCGTAATGCCATATTTGTCACAATAGGTTTGCTGAAGTTTTACAACAGAAGCTGACGGATAAATGCCGGAAAGTTCCACGGTAAAATCTACCGCTATGGGAACAGCTAACAATCCGAAAGCCGATACCAGTAACATCCGGTTAGAGACATTACGGAAAAGCGGTAACAACATCCCCAACAAAGCATAAAGCATCAGAATATCTCCACTCCAAAGAAACATCAAGTGCAAAAAACCGACCGATAACAATATCACCATCCGTCGATAAAAAATACGGAAACCGTTGGTTCCACGCTCCACGGCATTGGCGATGATAATCGAAAATCCTATACCGAACAACAACGAGAAAATGGTGTAGAATTTCCCGTCGACAAAGGTATATTGCAAATAACGCACAATCCGGTCAACATCTACGGTCGACATGGATTCTGTTGCCTCCGTCGGAAGGAACGAATAGAGCGAAAACTCCGTAAAATTGGCCAGTGCAATACCCAACAAAGCCACTCCACGCAACACGTCCAAAATAATGTGTCGCTCAGACGGCTTGACCGGCATAGCCACACGACAAGAAGCAGACTTCGCTTTCATGAACTACAGCTTTTGGGGAATATGTTTGTTGATGTCAATATGGCGGATACACTTCGCCGGAACACCACCTACAATAGTATTTCCCGCCACGTCTTTTGTAACGACAGACCCGGCTGCAATGATAGCGTTATCACCGATTGTCACGCCACGCAGGATAGTACTGTTCGAGCCAACCCAAACATTTTTACCCAGTCTAATCGGTGCTGGATACATCGAAGCACGGTCATCTGGTGCAATGCCATGATTGAGCGTAGCAAAAACCACATTATGACCGATAAGACAACCGTCTCCCAGCGTTATCCCCCCATGGTCCTGAAAATGGCAACAAGCATTGATAAAGACATTCCGGCCGATTGTGATATTTTTTCCAAAATCAGTATAAAATGGAGGGAATATCTTGAACGTACTGTCCACAGGTTTATCGAGCAGTCGCGACATCAGGACACGGAGTTCCTCCTGTGTATGATAAGCGTTATTTATTTCGAAAGTAATGCGTCGAGCTTCGTCACTCATCTTATCCATGAATTGACAAATCTCCGGGGTATCAAGACTCCCTCCGGAACAAATATGCTTCAGAAAATCACCAAGTGTCATTTATTGCCCCCCTTATGCACGTTTACCCATCTCAAATGCTTCTTGCAACTTCGGATTGCCTTTAATCTCCCCGACATGCCATACCCCGCCACAAAAGACTGTGCCTTTTATCACCGGGTTCTCCAGGCAGTCGAGAAATCCCATAAAGTTGGCAACAATACGGTCCATAATTTCCTCGTTCTCTTCAGCCGCCGTGGCGATAAAATAAAACTCCTTATTCTTCATCTCTGTATAAGGACCACAGCAACGGTCAATCAATATCTTCATTTGAGCACTCATAGCATAAAAATAGACCGGCGTCCCCATGACAATTACATCTGCAGCAAGCATCTTGCCAATAATCTCTGCAGCATCGTCCTTTTGTGGACAAGGTTTTTGGTATTGGCTACACACACCACATCCCGTGCAAGGGTAGATGGTCTTATTTCGCAGAAAGATTTTTTCTACTTGATTTTTACCTTCTATAGCTCCGCGCATGAATTCGTTGCAAAGCGTGTCCGAATTACCACCTAAACGGGGACTGGACGATAAAATCAGAATATTTTTTGACATGGTTTTATATCTTTGATATATATTTCATTTTCGTATACAAATGTAGTGAAGAAGTTTATACTACACAGTAGATAAATTACGGATATTATAACCCTAATTACATATTTTTGGAAAAATAAATGCAATGCAAATAAAAAGAGTATTTTTTTTATCCGGGAAATAGTGGTTGAAGGCAGCAATTCAGGCAAAACAAGTTTGGACAATCGGCTCTTCTATTTACAATTCAAAACAATGATGTCATTTATATTAGTAGTATATCGCCGGCTGATATACTGGCTTTTAAGGCTCCACTTCCGGAAACAATTGGGAGGTTGGGCACAACTGCGGAGAGTATCGGTTCCATATTTACGGTTTACCGTATCGATGACAGAGAGAATCTTAGCTTGTTTATGTCGGTCAGTAGCGTCGAAAAGACTACATTGGACATTGGATGCAGACGTAATGTCAGAAACAATGACTCCAGCTTTTTTGTATTTATATCCCGGACGGTAAATCTGTTTCAATGACATCCGGGCATATTTGATAAGTTCTCCGGGATTGGCAGAAGGGACAGGAAGATGTACCGTTATAGACGGATAATACTGGGGAACTTCTTTCTTGAACCGGTTTGTATATAGAAACACAGTAATAATCCCCGCTACACTTTTCTGGCCCCGTAATTTACGAGCACAAGATGCGGTAAAGTATGCCACCGATTCCAGAAGAACCGGAAAATCCGAAATTTCTTCTCCAAAACTCCGAGACGTACAGATGTTTTGCTTACCGGACGGATTTTGCTCAATAGCTATACAAGAGATACCTTTAAGTTCAAGCCATGTACGTACCCCCGTGACAGACATTTGCTTCCGTATCCAACTTTCGTTTTTTTGTATGAAATCCCATGCCGTTTCGATACCGTAATAGTTGAGCTTTTGCTTGTATTGCCTGCCTATGCCCCACACGTCTTCAATAGGAAAACACTTTAAGGCTTTGACACGCTTCTCCTCACTATCGATAATACAGACATTTTTATATCCCGGATACTTTTTTGCATACCTGTTCGCTATTTTTGCCAAAGTTTTTGTAGGTGCAATTCCAAGACAGACAGGAATACCGGTATTTTTACGGATGGTTTTCGTAAGCTGTTGGGCATAATCGGGAAGAGAGGACATTTGAAATCCCTCGAAGTTGATAAACGCTTCATCAATAGAATAAATTTCTATCTCAGGAACAAGCCGGTCTATTGTTGTCATCACCCGATGCGACATATCTCCATATAAAGAATAATTGCTGGAAAATACGGCCACATGATTCGTCTCTATCAACTCCCTGATTTGAAATACCGGAATTCCCATTTTTATTCCGAGGGCTTTAGCTTCATTACTACGGGCAACCACACAACCATCATTATTACTGAGTACAATAACAGGCTGCCCAGCTAAAGACGGATCGAACACCCGCTCACAAGAAACGAAAAAATTGTTACAATCGATAAGCCCTATCATAGAATACCCACACTGTTCTTCAGAAACAAAGAAAACAATTAATTGTGTTAAACGGTTATTTTCTTGCCTTTTTAACAATATAGGTAACGACTCCCCATATTATAAATTCATTTTCCGGTGTTATCAGTATAGGAGAATACTCAGGATTAGCCGGAACGAGCCGAATCTCTTTTTTTTCCTTGTTCACATTTACATACTTTACCGTAAATTCTCCGTCAATGAAGCATACGGCAATATCTCCGTCTCTCAAGTCAAGAGACTTATCGATAACGAGAATATCCATATCGTCAATATGAGCGTCAGTCATCGAGTTGCCGTCGACTCTTGCCAGAAAAGTACTTTCCGGATTTTTAATTAGCTCCCTGTTCAAGTCTATAGCAATATCGATATAATCTTGTGCCGGAGATGGGAAACCTGCCCGTATGCCTTGGTCGGCGAAAGGAACGGATATCGCAGTTTTTGTTTCCACAGGATACAGGGTAATTCGACCTTTTTTCATTGTTTTTTGTTTTATAACAACAGTCGCACCTGAATGTATCTCTGTTTTTAGAATATTTACATCAGGGAAAATACAACTTTATATAAAATAAGACAAGATGAAAGAGTATACAAAACGCGAGACCCAGATAATTATTGCCTGGGCAAAAGAATGTAAGTTCGAAGGGGCATTTGATTTATCGAAGGCCGAACACATCGAAGATGTACAAATGTTTCTCGATGCAGAAGTATGTCAAATTCAGGCACACGAAGGAAATCCGGTATTTAATTCGTCGATAGACCGCCTGTACAGGCTCAAAAAGGCTTTAGAAGAGGCAGGAAAATAATAATAGTTCCGGATTCCTAATTACTCCTCTCTATTTTCGAGAGGATAACTTCATATATGTCTGACAAAGATTCGCTCAAATACAATCAGAAAGAGCAGGCTGCGGTTTTTCCTTGCATTTGAGAATTCTTTGATTTTGAAAAAGAATAGTATTATAAAATCTGAAAAATAAGAATGCAAGTAATTACGACAACCTAAAATAATTCTTTTCAAATATGTAATTCGCATCTTTTAAGCGTTCTTTATATTCTTCTTCTTTGTTATGGTTTCAATTCACCATTGCATTCTGGTAATCTCCGATTTACTGACATTATTTTGTCGAAGCGGGCAATTATATATTCCCATTCTGTGTACAGGTAGTTTCCATGGTCTTTAATTTTATCGGGAGATAAGTCTTTCAGTATATTTTGATATTTCAAATGTATATGTCCGAAAAGCCACCTGTAATAGTAATAATCATATCTGAGGGCATTTGCAGTTACATAATTATAGTTGTAGTTGGAAAGGAGACTGAAAAGACGTGTTATTTGCATAAAGTCTAAGTAATATTTATATGTCTCGGTATTGACTAACTGATCCATTTCCTTTTCTAAATTGAGATAGCCACAGGCCTCGCATTTTAGTATACGGGTTAGTTCCTCGTCTATTTGCTTGTTTTGTAATTTTGAAACCAAAATATCACAACTTTTACGGCAGCGAACAATGGTATCACTGTTAAATCGTTCTATTACATTAAGGATTTGTGCGTCGTAGTTTTGTCTCGCAAATTTAAAGTTGGTTTTGATTTCTTCCTCATGAGATATACTTGCTCTGTTTTGTTGCCATATCGTGTAGATTACCGCTATAAATGATGTACTGGAAAGCAGTATCGATGTATATTGAAGCCAAAACTCCGTTACACTGGGTCGAGTACCATACAAGAAACTGACAAGAATAGGAAATAATACAATGGCAAGGATAAGTAAAACTATTGTGGCTATCAATATATATTTTTTCATGTCGTATTTTTTTACAAATATAGAAAATTATATATTGCAAATTGCTTTTCTACTGCATTAAACACCTTGCTTTATAAGCATTAACTGTAGATTTTCTTCAAATTATCTCAAGACAGGCCTACTTTGACCGATAGAGGTGAGGATACCTGTCAAGCTTGCATAACTACCTGAAATAAAACGAAAAATTTACTCTCGTTATTAAAAAACCAAGTGAAACAATAAATCAATTTACGATTCTCTTATTCCTATTACTCATAATAATTAAATCTTAAGTCATATCCATTTTTTTTGACTCTTTATGAAAGAACTGTACAAATCTTTTGTACTAAAAAGATAAAAATAAACGTTAATTATATCTTTTTAAAGCATAGATTTTGAAAACGGTGGCAACATGTCTATCTTTGTTCGTTTCTTTTCGATGATATATTCTAAAATAAAAAAATATGAACGTAAAAAATTTGTTGATTATGGCGGTAACCACTGCAATGTCTTTCGGATTTGCCGCATGTTCTTCTGACGATGATGATGACACAAGCGGATTACTTTATAATGATGTAAATTCGGAATATAATGACTATGTCAGTGTCTGTGGGATAAAGTGGGCGAGAGGTAATCTCCAACATTTGGGTGAAGAGTGGAAGATTGCCGACCATCAGTGGGAATATTTTAATTATGTCGATGGAAATACCGGGTCATCTGTCACTCAAAGTTCTTCACAAATGGATCATTTCAATTGGGGTGTATGCGGAGTAAATGCTTTGACTACCAGTTTTACCGTTTGTGCAAAGAAAGTATCCCAAGATATAAGCGGCAAGATGTTTACCGACGAGGCATGTACTGCTGAGACCACAGACTTTTCTGCCGCATCGTATGGCGATATCGCTTATTGGGCAACTCAAGGCTCATGGCGGTTGCCGACACAGGCAGAATTAGAAAAACTGTACAATGAGGCCTCGTACCAGTACGGATATTATACGACAGAAGACGGTAAGGACGTTTACGGATATTTGTTTACACCTCCGAAGAAAAGCGGTCGTATAGAAAATACTACAGCACGTCAGATTACTGACGAAGAATTGATAGGCGGGCTCTTCCTTCCGGCAACCGGCTGCCGTATCAACCCGGGAACAGTAGTCTCTAACGGAGGAAAAGTAGGTTATTATTGGACATCCCAATATCGTAATGCCGGTAATAACGATTATGCCTATTATTTGGAGTTGCAACCGACTCAGATCCGTTGGGCAGGAAATGCCAGTTACTATGGACGGTCGGTACGTCCTGTAAAAAATTGATTTTACAACCACGACAGGCTGCAAGAAATATCAGACATATTAATCGTTGCTGGCTCAATCCGGCAACGATTTTTTTCAGATTTAGCTATTACAATAAATTGGATATTCTATTGTTTCTGTCTGGCTTATATTTTACTATTGGCAAATTTATCTTCCATAGAATAAGAGTTGGTAGTCTTTTACCTCTTCATATATGAGATTCTTTGTATATAAGAAAGCGTATAAACAAAAAAAGGTTGTCATCACGACAACCAATCTTCATTAACCTTAAATCTAATACTATGAAAAACACAATGCAAATATAGATGATATATGTTATATAACATAATTATTTGATGATAAAATGCTTTTAATTAACATTAATTATCCTTTCAAAAGATTTATGATTGTCACAATGACAATACTTTAGTTGATAATCATGTATATTTGTCTATCATTAGAATCATCTACGTTAAAAATAAAGTTTTTTTATAAAAATGAAGTCAATAATTTATTGGTCAGCATTACTATCAAGTGCATTATTTATGACTCAATGTGCAAACAGCAAGAAGATAACCCAGAAAAATGATACCCCTAAAGAACGGAATTTTGCTTATCAAGATAGTTTTTCATCTTCAGTTTATTATCAAGACCTCTATAACTGTGCCGAAATGAAATATGCATTCAAAGGCACCACATATAAGGAGTTTGAAATCTGGCAAAAAGAATTTAGGGATAAATTAAAAGAAAGACTGGGTATCACTAAGTTAGAAAAACAATTGGCCTCATTTGAAGTTAAAGCTCGGAAGATTGATTCAGAAGATATAGGATATGCCATTAGAGAAAGATGGGAGATATGGACTGAGCCCAACGTACCTCTGCCGTTTGTATTATTATTGCCTAAAAATAAAGAAGGAAAATTGCCCTTAATGATAACACCGCATGGGCATGGAAAAAATACGGAAACCTATGCCGGGATATATCTCTCTGAACAAGAGCGTATTGAAGGTGAAGTGGGTGAACGAAATGTCGCTGTACAGGCAGTACAAAATGGTTTTATTGCAATTGCTCCTACTTCGAGAGGTTTCGGGAAGACTCGTACCCCGGAAGATAAGGCAAAAGATATACCGTATTCCTGTCGTACATTATTGATGCAAGATTTGCTGGTTGGACGTACACCTATCGGAGACAGAGTGTGGGATATTTCCAAACTGATAGATTGGGCATTGGCAGAATTACCCGTTGATAAGAAAAATATTATTGTTTCCGGTAATTCCGGAGGAGGTACTACAACCCTTTTTGCCGGAGCGTGTGACACCCGTATATCGATGTCAATTCCTGCTTCATATTTCAGCACATTTACAAAAAGTATTGGAGCAATGTATCATTGCGACTGCAATTACATCCCGGGGATATTGGAATACGGTGAGATGGCCGATATTGCAGGATTGACAGCCCCTCGCTTATTCTGTGCTTTAAATGGGAAAAAAGATCCTATGTTTCCTTTGAAAGAGGCTCAAAAAGCTTTTGCAGACCTGAAGAAAATATATACAGCAGCTGGAGTGCCTGATAATTGTGAGCTTTATATCGGTAATGAGGGACATCGCTACTATAAAACAGGAGCATGGAATTTTATAAATAAGCATCTGTCAAAATAGAATAGGTCTTTATAATAAAAAAACAGAAAAAGCCGTGTAGAGTAAAACTTAAAACACGGCTTTTTCTGTTTTGGATGCGATAAAATATCTTTAGTTATCTATTTGAATTGAGGAACAATTTCAAATAATTCTACATCACCTTCTATCTGTATTTGAGATACACCATCACTAAGCTCCGTTGTATAATATGCTGAGTCGATAGCGGTCTCAGACACCGGTGTACCATCCGTTTTGAGTTGTTTGATTTTAGCGGAAGACGTAGCTGCAATCGGTTTTATCAATAAAATATAACCTTTGACATTTTCCGGCACTTCAAAAGTAAGAATACCCTGATTTTTATAAGATGTACCTAAACGTTTGTCAAACGCATAAAGGGCTTCTTGCTGGTTTTCCGCATCCAAATGAAATCCTAAATTTTCAATCCGAACCGGATTCACATCAAACGAACGTATGGCAGCATAGTTTGTCCGTGCAGATTCGAGCCTTTTCAATCGCACATATCTGGCTTTTACAGGCTCTCCGTTCCACAGAATCACATATTGTTTTTTCAGCTCTTTAGACAAAGGCGTCCAAGCTGTTCCGTCTTCAGAACATTCCAGCAATGCATGGTCGAAGTAGTCAACGTCATCAACAGAGTTTCTTCCTTGCAAAATAGAAATATCGGAAATATTCCGGACACTTCCCAAATCTATCCCTATCCAGTCTCCCGTCTTTTGAGCAATACCGGAAGTGTAATAAGTTGTAGAGTCGTTATCGAACATCAGTTTGGACAACGTCGTTTTAGCATTATTGAATGAACCTATACCTTTATAATACATCGGAGTTTCACCCATCAGCCTTGCCAAAAATCCATAACCCATATCATCCATGGCATTTTCATAAAACGGCTGTAGTTTCATGGTCCCCGATTTATGAGCTTCGTAATTTTCCCGCTCTTCTCTACTCATCAGGTTTTGTACATATTTGTTCCAAAAAACAGCATTATCCTGGCCAGAACGATAAATACGCATAAGTTCTAATGCCTGCTTTCCCCTTGTTCCTAATTTGCCGAACTCTATAAGCCAAGGTTGCAACTCTTTGAACAATGCACGATTGATACATCCGTTTTCAATTTCTTCAGGAGCTTTTTCTACTCTGTCAAATTCTTCCCGAAGAGCCTGAAAACCGTTTTCTGTCCAATTGTCAATTCTGAAAGTGTTTGTTTCCCACGATTCATCTCTGCGATAACCGGTTTCCGTATCACAAGAGTGGATAGCAAAAGTCCGGTACGCTTCTTTAGCTTCGGGCATCAATTCTTCCAGGCCTCTTTCCCAATTGTCTATGGGATTGTAACTTGCTGTGTTCCATGAATAATCTGCGACTCCGTACAAGGCCAGTTTCGAAGCCTCACCATGTTCCATCGGGTTACTTGCTATACCGCATAGATGGGTATTGTTAAGAGACGTATTCAGACCATATACCGGACCTTGTAAAATTATATTCCGTACATAGTCGGTAACCGGATAGTTCCACCAGAAATAGGCCGGTCTTTTGATGCGGGAGTTTACCCAGTCCAACGTCTCTTTTGTCAAATCACTACAAACGACATCCCCTGTCCAGAAAACCTCGACCGATGGGTCAAGTGTCTCTCCGTATATGGCCAAACTTCCTTGGGGAGTCGGGTTGGCCCAAAGTCTGGAGTAGTCGGTCGGGCAGACAATTAAAGACGATACATCCCCTTTTGCTTTCACAAAGTCATTGGTCAATCTGTTCAGCAATTCCGTCTGCTTCACCGGATTAGTTCCTTCTCCCGAAATATCATCGAAAAAGATAGCAAAAGAACGCACACCGAGGTCATACATCCAGTTGAATTTGTTAATGAGGTTTTTATAATCTTCCTCATTCCATTTGATATCCTGTCCCGGGTGTATAGCCCAGACAAAATCCACCCGGTTCCGCTTACAAGCCTGTATCAGCTCCGCAATGTTCTTAGCCTCTTTTTCAGGATATGGAAGTCTCCAGTTCGGGCAGCTGTGATAAGGGTCGTCTTTGGGACCATACAGATAAGTATTCATTTTGAATTTACCGTAAAAATCAATCAATGACATCCTTACATCATGTGACCAAGGAGTTCCGTAAAATCCCTCGACTACACCCCTGTATTTCAAGTCCGGGTAATCATTTATTTCCAGATAAGGCAATTTCCCTCCCGCTGTCGCCGGGCTTTCAACAAGTTGTCTGAGGGTCTGTATTCCATAAAAAGCACCTTTTTCGTCATAACCTGTAATCGATATCCCCTTACTGTCTATACTCATGACATATGAGCCCGATATAGCTTTTGCCCCTCGTTTTGATGCCACCTTAGTTCCGAAATCTATAGAAAGTTTCGCCCCTTTTTTGTTAAAAGAGACAAAACCTAAATCGTTGGAAAATTTATCTTGCCTGTCTTTTAGACATACTCCTTCTGATATATTGAGTGTACTTTCTTTATGGAAAACCAATCTTTGTGGAGTAGGGTTGATGATTATTCCCTGATGATCCAATTTTTTACCGGGAACAGGCAAAACGTCTTGAGATTCCGATCTTTGGGAGGACAAATCAAAATCACTCTCCTGAGCAGAAAGTGTTCCACATATCAATGCTCCGGCAACCCAAATAACCAGTGATTTTTTACAATTAATCATTTTCATAATAAAAATATATTAGACATGGTATCTTGTTTTTAAAAATAGTTATTAAAAATAGAAAACTTAACAAAGTTAATTAATTATCTTATCCAGACAACTACTCCGATATCTTTAATTCTATTTTTTTACTAAAAATCTTTTACTTAACCATTTTCTTACCGGTTCGTCATACAACTTCAGACAGAGATACGCCAATAGAATGTTTCCGAAGAATAAGCCCAAAGCGACAGGCCAAGTTTGGGAAAAAGTTAGTTTTTCTCCCCAAACCCATGCATAGAACAAGTACATGAAAGGATAATGTACAATATACAGAGGATAGGATATATCTCCCAAAAACTTACAGATTCTTGATGTTCCTTTGTCTGTTGTCTTTCCCGAAGCTCCCAGATATACCAGTATCGGGAAAATGATAATAGAACATACCGAATCGTAAATACCATTCATCCATAAAGCTTCGGTTCCTCCGATGTGAGGTACGGAGAGAAGAACAGCGATTGTCAAACTACATATCCAAAAAGCTCCTCGGATATGTACCGGTTTGAAAACACGGGACATCAGCAATCCCATAGAGAACGAAAACAGCAGTCGAAGAAAACCTCCGAGCAGATTGTAATCCAATAATGCCCAGCCTACACCCAAATGTCCGAAACCGGAAAGGTTGGAGATGGCAAATGACGCCAATCCGATTCCGGCAAAAATGACAAGAACTGTAAGAGCCTTGGTAGACATTCTACGTATAAACAACGCATACAGAAGATTACCGATATATTCGAAAAATAAAGACCAGCTGGGCCCATTTAGCGGATACATCTCTCCATTGCCGCGAACCTCATGGCCTGAACCCGGTATTGCCGGAATCAAGAACAGATTGAGAAGCATTGCGAGCATCAACATGGATATGGAAACTTGTGTACCATCCCATTTTTCACAACCTTGTATATAGAATGTAATAGCCCCTAAAACGGCTCCCATAACGACCATCGGGTGCAGACGTATCAACCGGCGCTTTATAAAATCTTTTATTGTCATGGATGTTTTCCAGCGGTCGTCATAAGCATAACCGATAACAAATCCTGATAAAATAAAGAAAAAGTCGACAGCCAGATACCCATGATTGAATCGTTGGTCGATGGGACTTGTTGCAAAACCTTCAAATACATGATACCATATGACAAGGAGGGCTGCAACACCTCTAAGGCCATCCAGCAGTTCGTAATGCGGTTTAGTGTCTGCAAAAGCAGCGGAAGAAATTTTTTGCATGATGAATTTATAAATTATATTATTGTAATCAGCGCATTTTATGATGCCGCAAAGATAAGTAACTTACAAATTCTAAAATTTGTCCTGCGTCAAAATATTAAGATTTATCCAAAATTTATTGAAGAAAAATACAATGAGACACAGAGATATTTTATAACATTCAGCAACAAGCCTCAGCTCGTTTTGACAACGAGCAAATAATTTATCTCTAATTTGCATTAGAACTCATAGCAAAGAAAATCAATCCTTTATACTGTAATGATTATTTCACATTTTCTGGAGACCGGTACATTTCCCCTTTTCTGTAAATGATATGTGCCAAACATTTTTTTTCTAAACCCTCTGCCCGACAAGAAGCTTCAACCCTGTATAATTTGAAAATACCTGTCTTGTCATAACTATTTTTGAGCTCTGAGACGACTGAGTGTCGAGAGCGTTATACCCAGATAAGACGCGATATATCCCAGCTGTACCCGCTGGCACACCTGGGGAAACTGTTGCATAAACTTCTTATATCTTTCCTTGGCCGATAGAGTAAGATGCTCTTTATGGGAACGGTGCAAGCGCCGGTATTCGTTCTGATGAATAATTCTCCCCCAATTAGCCAGTTCGATATTAGTCTGGAAAAGCCGGAGCAAATCATTTAGTGATATCCTATAAGCAACAACATCCTCAAGTGTTTCTACAAATTCCTCGCTCATTTTATTATAGTATAGCTCATCCATACTGAAAACGATACTCCCTTCCCACGCAAAAGACGTCGTTATTTCTTCACCGTTTACCAGCCAGAAAGAACGAGTCATCCCTTTTTCAATAAAATAAGCCGATTTACAAAACTGGTTTGCTTTTATCAGTTGAAATCTTTTAGGAAAATGGCACAAACTCACATTTTCTTTAAGCGTTTGTATGGTATCGTCGGAAATCGGATATAAAGAATTTATTTTATCTATCACATTCTTCATAAAGCAAATTCATAATTATTTTCTGTCATCGTCAAATATAACAAAAATAACCAAGAGCCGGAGAAAAATATATTAAGATAATTATCAGCTCAAAGAGCCCTGGCTGAATTTTGCTCGGGCCAGGTGTATGAATATCTTTCGAGGATGTTTTTCTGTTTTTAATAGCAGGCTATTTGACAAGTGAAAACGAAAAAAAGACCGGAAGAAAATGCAAATAATTTCCTTATCGGAAAATTTGGACAACAGCTCTTAATCTCAGCGCGAGAACTCGAAAAAATCAATGAAACCCCTCTCATTTCCGCAAATATCCCATATAGGTATCATAATCTATGTGTCGGCCTCCCATGGATAGCAGATGAGGAGTTTCAAACTGGCAATCTATCATGACACCGCCATTTTCATGAAAAAAGTCTGCCAAGTAAACAAGAGCCAGTTTTGAAGCATTAGGAACCAATGAAAACATACTTTCACCGAAAAAACATCGTCCCAATGTCACCCCATAAAGTCCGCCCGCTAATGCATCTTTATCCCATACCTCTACACTGGCGGCAAATCCCTGCTCATACAAGCGGGTATATGCCTCTGTCATTTCCGGTCCGAGCCAAGCCCCGTTTTGATGGATGCGCAAACGGCTGCAATGATATATGACCTCATTAAAAGCCCGATTGATGGTTATACGATATTTTCCCTTATGGATAAGGGTGCGCATGGAGTGGGAGACATGTATCTCATTCGGGAGAATGACAAAGCGGTCTAAAGGGCACCACCATTGTATAATACCTTCTCGAAAAGCATACCAAGGAAATATTCCGTTAGAGTAAGCCAGTATCAGCCGGTCGATAGAAAGATCACCACCTACAGCCAACAGCCCGTCCGGGTCCCCGTAATGAGGGTCGGGAAATATGAGCTCATCAGTCAGTTTGTATACCATGTCCTAATCCCTCCCGGCATTAGTTTCTTCATCTATACTTTTTTCAGATTCCGTAAGCTGTAGTTTCAACGTATCATCTTTAACAAGAACAGAAGTCTTTCCTCCTTTTTTCAAAGACCCGAATAAGATTTCCCGCATCAGAAGAGGTTTCAAGGATGAAGCTATGACCCGGTCCATTTCCCGAGCACCATATTCAGGCAAAAAACCTCGGAGAAGTAACCATTTCCGAGCCTCATCACTGAGCTTCATAGATATTTGTCGCGCTGTCAATTTCTGATTCAATTCTCCAAGTTTCTTGTCAAGGATGAGTGAAGCCATTCGGTAATCCATATCATGAAAGACGACTGTGGCTGACAGCCGGTTTATAAACTCCGGTTTGAAAGTCTTCTTCACCTGCTTAAGCATGACTTCTCCGGCAGCTATTCGGCTGTTGAACCCGACAGAAGCTTGACGGGCATATTGCGCACCGGCATTGGAAGTCATGATGAGTATCACATGGCGGCAATCGGCTTTACGCCCTTTATTATCAGTAAGTACCGCATAGTCCATTACCTGTAGTAAAATATTGAATATATCGGGATGAGCCTTTTCTATCTCGTCAAGCAGCAATACGCAGTTAGGTGTTTTCCGTATCGCATCAGTCAGTAGTCCCCCGTCTTCATATCCCACATAACCTGCCGGAGAGCCGATAAGCTTGGCGACGGTATGTTTCTCCGTATACTCGCTCATATCGAACCGTTGCAAAGATATGCCCAATTCAGAAGCAAGAACTTTGGCCACCTCTGTTTTTCCTACTCCGGTAGGGCCGACAAAAAGAAAGCTGGCCAATGGCTTGTTCTCGTCCAGCAATCCGGCTTTCGACATCTGTACAGCCTCCACTACTTGGCGCACAGCTTCGTCCTGACCATATATTTTTGCACTGATACGTTCGTACAAAGTCTCTAGAGTAGAAGCATCATCTTCCTTCATCGCAAGCGCATCGACTTTACAAACACGGGCCAGTATCTCCGTAATCAGGTTTTTATCTACTGTTTGTTGTTGAGCCGAAGGGGTAGGATGCATTTCCCTGTAAGCTCCGGCTTCATCCACCAAATCAATCGCCTTGTCAGGAAGAAATCTGTCATTGATATAGCGGGCACTTGCCCTGACGGCATAAGGAATGACATCAAGTTCATAAACTACCCCGTGATATGATTCATATTTCTCCTTCAAGCCCTCCACGATATGTATTGTCTCCTCTATACTTGGCTCCAGTATATCTATTTGTTGAAAACGACGAACCAAACCTTTACTGCGGGAAAAATATCGGTTAAATTCTTCATAAGTCGTAGAACCTATGAAACGTATGTCCCCGTTTTCCAGATAAGGTTTCAGCATATTGGACGCATCCATAGAGCCATCTCCCGTACGTCCGGCACCGATGAGGTTGTGTATTTCATCGATATAGACAATGGCATGCCCTTCATTTTGTACACCATCCATGATTGCTTTCAACCGTTTTTCAAAATCCCCCCTATACTGAGTACCGGCCAGCAAAGCCCCCAAATCCAACTCGTAAATACGGAAACCCCGAAGCCGTTCAGGGACGTTACCCGCTTCGATACGGGCAGCCAATCCATAAGCGAGAGAAGTCTTTCCCACACCGGGTTCACCGACATGAAGCGGATTATTCTTCTCCTTGCGGCAAAGCACCTGTATCGTACGTTCCAACTCGCTTTCCCGGCCTATAAGTGGATTATGTTCCTTTAAGCAATCATTGAGACACGTTACATAACTTTTCCAACCCTCTTTTTTCCCCTGTTCATCAGAGATAGGCATTTCATCCTCGTATTCAACCGCTTCATACTGAGAAATCAGGCAACTAAGAAACTCAGGCATTTCTTCACCCAAAGTCTCTTTGAGAAAATGACAAGCCCACGAATCCTGTAATCGGAGCATTCCCTGTATAAGGTGGGGGACATCCAGTTCCTCGGCGCTCGAGTAGTTGAGCATTATATAAGCATGTTGTAGCAAAGAGTTGAGCTGAGCCGAAATCTCCAGATGATATTCCACACCTTCAGGGATACTTTCTATCTCTTTTGTCAGATAAGCTTCTATGCGGTCAGCAAGCTCTTGAATGTTGCAGAAACAGTCTTCCAGTGCATTTATAAACGGTCTTTGGGTGAGAAAAGCACATAACAGATGTTCCGGCATGATAAATTCATGCCGCAATTCAGTAGCTTTATGTTGTGCGTAAGAAAATGCAACGTCGACAAACTCTGTATTTTTTATATCCATATTTTTCCTTCGATAACTTATTCATCTTCTGGCTCTACAGTAAGTCGGAGGGGAAAGCCCTTACTTCGAGCCATATGGGTAGCTTTTTGTACTTTAGACAACGCAATGTCATAAGAATAGACTCCGACTACGGCAGAATTGCTTTTATGTACCTGTAGCATAAGCCGTTCCGCTTCGGCCTGCGATTTGAAGAAAACAGTAGTAAGTATTTCCACAACAAAATCCATGGTTGTGAAATCATCATTGAAAATTCTTACTTTAAACCTCCGCGGCTCATGTATATCTACGCGTTCTTTATTCTTGAAAGAAGATTGTTGCTGTTCCATAATGAGACAAAAATACGAAAAATACGCATTCTATACATCACTTTCATTTAAGTAAAATCGATGATTAGACGAGAAACGAGGCAGCCTCACTTTTTTTGATATTCGGTTTATAGCTTTGTAGTATTTACCACAGAAGCCATTCGTCGAAATCCACCCCATATGCCCGTTCTTTCTCCATACACATTCCTAAAAACATTCCGACATTAGAGCTGAATGTACCGACAAACAGTTCTGACATTCTCAATATTTCCATTGAAGCAAACAATTTTATCAAGTCTTTTTTCTTGCTTTCTTTATCCTGACTTTGAAATTTTGCATGGAAATATCCTCTTTCCGAAGATTCTGTCAAAGAATAGAAACGCCACTGAGGATAATTTTGCTTCAACGTCTCAATGATTCTATAATCATCAGTTAAGACAAAAGCTTTTCTCAACAAAGACAATTTTTCCGCTTTATCGATATATGCCGAGCATTGCAACAATTCATGTTCGGTAAACTTATCGCCACCACGAATATGAAACCCGATATATTTATCCGGTAAATCCAGAGGCTGTATCAATTTCCGTATCTCACTCAAAGTCTCGGGATTGAAGCGATAAATCATTTTTATGATTTCATGAGCGACAGTGCGCAAATCTCCTTTCAGCTCTAATTGAGGAATAGAATACTCGATTCGGGCACATGAGACCTGCCGGAATTTGCAAAATAAGTCAAACGTAAGATAAGTATGCTTGTGCTTCAATCGCCATAGTAAATACTCCCAACGGGCCAGACCGTGAACAGAGAACCAAGGGTTTTCAGTACGTGCATTATATTTATGGTGAAACTTGTCATTCACCTCCTCACAAAAAGGTAAAAAATAATCTTGCCAACCATCTTTATATCCGAAATTTGCATCTGCCGAATACATGGAAAATCTTATCTGGGACTTCAGACAATAAATCATGGCCAATACCATATTGTTGAATTCTGAATAAAAGCCGGAATCACAACCCAAATGGAAAATTAATTTCCAGTAAGAAAAAGAATCATTGACCTCTTTATACTTTTGTATCATAATGCAAACAAAAACGAATCAGTATAAAATATTAAATATAAATAATTAAAAATCAAAATATTAATCCAGAAATTATTTCAAAAAATATAAATACTGTCGACATTATCTATACAAAGATAGCCAATAATTTTAAAAATAAATTAGAGCCTGTTCATCTTTCGTTCGGGCCGGCTTTGGAAATTTCTTTAGAGATACTTTTTCTATTTTATCTTTCCTTTCGAGAAGGGCAGGAACGTACGACAGTGAAATGCCCACCATCGACAAACACTACAATCTCACCTCACTCAACAACAAATTACTTTTTTTGGAAAAATCAAACAAGCTCTTATTGGAATTATGGATAATCGTATATTTTCAACACACCATTGGAGTACTTGTTTTTGTCTAAAAAACAATACGAATTTATAAAAAAAGGTTGTCTCACGACAACCAATCTTCATTAACCTTAAATCTAATACCATGAAAAACACAGTACAAATATATAGAATTTTATGTTACATAACATAATTATTCGGCAGAAAAACTCACAAGTTAACATTAATTATATTTTAAGCGGATTTGGCTATAACTTACCAATACAATATCAGCCCCGCAACACCGGCCAGACATATCATCGATATAGGATGAAGATTATATTTCCAAAGCAGGATAAATGACATTACAAAAATAATCAAGCTTTTATAATCAATAAAATTTTCTTTGTTTATCAGTAATAGAACTGCCGCTGCAATCAGAGAAACAGTCATCGGTCTCAATCCGGCAAAAGCAACTTTTAGAAATTTATTGGTCCTGAATTTGACAAAACAATACGAAATAGCGAGCACCATTAAAAAGGAGGGGAGACATACCGCTATCGTAGCAACTACGGCACCCCAGACACTCCCGGTTGCCGAGTAGCCGATGTATGTTGCGCTGTTGATGCCGATGGGGCCGGGAGTCATTTGTGATATGGCCACGATATCGGTAAAAGACTTCAGGTCGAGCCAGTGATACTTGTCGACAACTTCATGCTGTATCAGTGACAACATGGCATATCCTCCGCCAAATCCCAAAATACCGATTTTCAGGTAAACCCACAATAACTGCCAGTATATCATATTTTACCACCTATCTTTTCTTTTATCCAGAATGTGTAAACGAATCCTCCTACGATAGCCCCCAGTACGATATATGCAGGAGATATTCCTGCCAACCATATAAGTAGTGCTCCTGCAATTACGAATATGATATTCAGGCCTCTTAACCGGATGGCTCGTGCAGTATGGATACAAGGCACGAGAATCAGAGCCACCACTGCAGGTCGTATCCCGTTAAATATTTTTGATATCCATACATTATCTTGAAAATGAGTAAAAAATACAGCAATCGATAACATGACTGCAAAAGCCGGTAAGATACTGCCCAAAGCGCAAATTATGCTACCTTTTATTTTTCTTAATCGGTACCCCACGAAAATAGATATATTGACGGCAAATACACCCGGCAGTGATTGCGTAACAGCAAAAATATCCATGAAATCTTTGGAGTCGAGCCAACCTTTGTTTACAATTTCCCTCTCTATCAGAGGTATCATGGCATATCCTCCACCGATAGTAAACATTCCGATTTTAGCAAAAGTAAAAAACAGTGTCCAATACATTGATATAAAGTCCTCTCCGATGTATATGTAAAATAAGAGAAAACAAAATTAGCCATTTTTTATAAATATGAAAGCTATTCTTGAGAAGGATTGCCATGAGTCTTTACCGAACGACGGTTTAGAAATTCTGCAAATTCATTTTTATATGAATCCGAAATGGGAATATACTGTTTCCCAAAAACAATGCGGTTACGCTCGATAATTTTGATTTTATCCGGTTGTACGATAAATGAGCGATGCACTCTCATAAAGCGGGACGAAGGGAGCATTTCTTCCATAGATTTCAGGCTCATCAAAGAAAGTACAGGATGAGGCTCATCTTCAAGATAGATTTTTATATAGTCTTTCAAACCTTCGATATACAATATTTTCTTTAGCTCTATCTGCCGAAGTTTATAATCCGATTTTACAAAAATCGATTCTATTCCAGTATTGCCATTTTCTGTTTGGACATGTTTATTTTTCAGTTCAAACCACTCAACAGCCCTGTTGCACGCCTCCAGAAAGTCTGCATAACTGATAGGTTTCAGCAGATAATCTATAGCCGGGATTTTATAACTGTCGACAGCATATTGGCTGAAAGCTGTCGTAAATATGATACGACATCTGTTCCGTATCATTTTGGAAAGTTCCATTCCATTTATATCAGGCATCTGTATATCGAGAAAAGCCAAGTCTATATCGTCCCGATTAATAAAGTCAAGAGCCGAAATTGCATCGGTAAATTTGCCGCACAATGTAAGGAAGGGTGTTTTTTGCACGTAACTTTCAAGCAAGTCCAAAGCCAAAGGCTCATCATCTACAATACAGCATTTCAGGTTCATTTGTATTCCGGTTTTAGGAACAAGGTTAGCAACGTAGAATACCGGTCACCGGTTTGTTCCGTATGTAACAAATAACTATTAGGATACAGTAGTTCGAGCCGTCTCCTTAGATTTTCCAATCCTATGCCCGAACCGCTTTTATCATGTTCATTTTTAGGGAAAAAGCTGTTTTCGATACAACAACTGATTTTTTCTTGTGGTACGATTTCAATGCAAATACTGACAAACGATTGGCAATTATTGCTCACACCATGCTTGAACGCATTCTCTATCAACGAAATAAACAGGAGTGGAGCAATATTCATACCCGTTACGGCTTGAGGAAGTGATACATCCAACTTCACCTTGTCCGATAAGCGTAACCTCATCAGTTCTATATAATTCCGTATAAAGTCAAGTTCTTTTTCCAATGGAACATAATTGCCTGTATTCTCGTACAAGACATACCGCAACAGTTTGCTCAGGTCATGTACAGCCTGTTGTGCCTTCTCAGGGCTGAAAGCGATAAGAGAATAGATATTATTGAGAGTATTGAACAAAAAATGCGGATTCAACTGGTTCTGCAAATTTTTCAATTCAGCCTCGGCTCGTCTTTTCTCCAGTTCCTTTTGGGTATTTTCCGATTCTATCCACTGGGATGTCATTTTTATAGCCACACTCAACCCCGCTGCAAGAAAAAGAGAAAATACATCTCGTGTAAGGAAAAAAAAGTCTCGATACCATGCCCTGGGCCTCATTTTTACCATCTCCGGAGGAGGTGGGAAGTTTATGAAGTTCAAGTCTTTCCAGTACCGTATGCCCATACTGACAATGATGATGAGCAACAAATTCCAAAACAAATACTTATACGTTTGCTTTTTAAATAGAAATTTGTCAATGAGATAGAAATAATTGATATAAAAGACAACAGCCAAGGAAAAAGGAATAATAAAAAAATCCCAATAACGTATTATACGACGGCCGGCAAAATTTTCTTCAAAAAAGAACAGAGGCAGCCCG
>OIFE01000428.1_pt1 | contig 34734 bp, 17 predicted proteins | sample 1581921 | NCBI WGS metagenome assembly OIFE01 (sample SAMN04414075, study PRJEB24778) | human gut metagenome | material: faecal | host: Homo sapiens | reverse complement strand
TGTCCGATTTCAATGCCGACGGATCTTTAAGAGACGGAGTCATTCAATCGACCTTCGCTACAGTACAAGCCGGAGATTTGAAATTTAAAGATATTTCTGGCCCCAAAGGAGTGCCTGATGGAAAAATCGATGCATTTGACAAAACCAAAATCGGGAAATCTGACCTACCGGAAATTACATACGCTTTTCAGATAGGATGTGGCTATAAAGGATTCGACCTTAACATGCTTTTTCAAGGAGCAGCAGGAAGAGATATTAGCTTACTAAACAACTGGAATCAGACTGTTCCGTTTCAAAACAATGGAAATATCTACAAAAATGCTCAAAATGCATGGGCATATTATCCAGAACAAGGAATAGATACCAGAGCCTCGGCAACCTTTCCTCGCCTGACAACACAAAGCAATAATAACAATTATGCAGAATCAGACTATTGGATCAAAAACGGAAGTTTCCTCAGACTTAGAGAAATTAATTTTGGATGGACATTTCCTGAAATAATATCACAGAAGGCCCATATAAGTAAATTACGTATATTTTTTAGCGGAGAAAATTTATTTACTATTAGTAAATTACTAAAAAATTACCATATTGATCCCGAAACGTTTACCGGCTATCCGGTACAAAAAATTTTCTCTTTCGGATTATTATTGAATTTTTAAATTAAAAAGCATGAACAAAAGAAAATACATCATCAAATACCTGACTATAGGAGTATTATGCGGTTCTTTTTATGCTTGCTCCGATTTCTGGGACACCCGTATTGATTCTAACTTGACCGATAAGAATCTGGCTTCAAAATACAACTATATATGGAACTTCGGATATGCACCTTATACTTATCTGACCGATGGTTTTATCAATATCGACAAGAATCTCTTTGCCGCAGTAACCGACGAAGCACAACAAACATCACTTAACGCAGATGCTCGATATTTCAATCAAGGAACATGGAATGCATTTAATAACCCAGCTGATGTATATGCTTCCTGTTACAAAGGGATTCGCGCAGCAAACTATTTTTTAGAAAAATATGCTGATTATAAAACTATATTGGCATTGAATCGAGACACAGTATCTGACCATCAATACCAATATAAAGTAGATGTATTCGACATTGAAAAACTTAGAGCAGAATCACAGATACTAAAAGCCTATTTTTATTTTGAACTGATAAAAAGATACGGAGGTGTCCCTATAGTTAAGAATTTATTAGAAATAAATGACAACTGCAATATACCCAGATCTTCATTTGAAGAAGTCGTAGAATACATCATTGAACTAATAGATCAAACAAAAGACAATCTGGTCAACCAGTGGGGAGTCGACCCCATACCCGGTTTATCAGGAGCAAAATCAAGTAGTGGAAATGCAGGACGAATAACCAAATCTGCAGCTTTAGCTCTTAAGTCAAGAGTATTATTATATGCAGCAAGTCCACTCCATAATCCAGAAAATAAAAAAGAAAAATGGGAGCGTGCGGCTCAAGCGGCCTACGATGTCATTAATTTAAATTTACATATGCTCGATAACAATTACTCGGAACTATTTCTCGGAAATAATCCCCTGACAAGTTACGAAGTAATATGGGCTTATCGCCAAACAGAAACAAATAACTGGCTCGAAACCGCAAATTATCCAATCGGAACCATAGGAGGGAAAAGTGGTGTTACACCTTCTCAAAATCTAGTCGATGCGTATGAATATACCGGAACTCCAGACCCATTAGACCCATACAAAAACCGAGATCCTCGATTAGCTTATACTATCGTAACGAATGGTAGCAAATGGAATGGGCGTACAATAGAAATATTTCCCGGAGGTAAGGACGATTATACCAACACCAATGCAAGCAGGACAGGATATTATTTAAAAAAATTTATGAATGACAATCTTGATTTAAAGGAAGGAGCCAAAGCCCAACACAACTGGATTATTTTTAGATATGCAGAAATTCTCCTAAATTACGCAGAATCGATGAACGAGGCTTATGGCCCCGACAATCGAGCAGGTTACGGACTCTCTGCACGTCAAGCCATTAACCTGATTCGAAATCGTAATAGTGTAAAATTAGGTCCAGTTTCTGCTAATTCTTATCAGGAAATGAAAGACAAAATAAAACATGAAAGACAAATAGAACTGGCATTCGAAGACCATCGATGGTGGGATCTTGTTAGATGGAAAGATGCAGAAATCACGCTAAACAAACCGTTAATGGGCATTAAAGCCGTCAAATATACAGAAGGGAAATTCAGATATACGACATTCAAAGTAGAAGACCGAATCTTCTACCCTCATATGTATTTATTTCCTATTCCCCAATCCGAAATAACAAAATCAAATGGAATTCTCAAACAAAATCCCGGGTGGTAAAAAACAATTTATTATGAAATACATAAAAATTAAATTTCTATATTTCCTAGCTATTCTCTTTTTCTCCATGAGTTTAATTTCTTGTGATAAAGATGACTCAAAAATCGAATATGGCATACCCCTAATATATATGCCCCAAGCCACTTATTCCTACGCAGCAAATACCTGTGACTACCCTGTTCCTGCATATTCGGACGGTGGTGAATCGCAACAAGGCAATGCTGTTGCAAACTACACCATAGACAAGAGCGCGGGAGAAGGAAAAGAATTAATCAATATCTATTTAGGGGTCAGCCGTTCTGGCATGGAAGCATTCAAAAGTTACTCTGTCGATTTAATAGTAGATAACGATACTGTTATGAAAGCCATGCAAAAAGGATTATTTGCTAATGGAGTATTACTTGAAAAAAATGCTTACACCATTCCTTCTCGAATCACCGTTCCGGATGGAAAAAATTCTGCCTCGTTCTTTCTTACATTAGATAAAGCCATATTATCGGCAGACAGTAGATATGCAGGTAAAAAACTAATTCTGGCCATAAAAATACAAAATCCTTCTCGTTACAAAATAAATACATCGTTAGCTACAACTATGATTATTGTCAGCAACTGGGAAAATTTAAAATAAACACTATAATAAATCATTCCATAAATGAAAAAAATTATAAAACAGATACTTTCAGTACTCATTTTCCTGTTCATCTGGAGTTGTGAATATGAGTCGCTCCCAACATCTGATATCAAAACGGGACCGAAACCAACAGCTGCCTTTTCAGTAAGTACAAGTCTAGAAGATCCTCAGACCATTATATTCAACAATACATCGGAAAATGTACAATCCGTTTTCTGGCAATTTGGAGATAATACGACAAGTACAGAATTTTCTCCCATCCATTCGTATGCTATAGGAGGCATATATAAAGTAATATTAAAGACTAAGAGCGAGGCAGGATATGAAGCATCAGACACTTTGGATGTGATAGCTGCCGGAACAGCAACAGCCTCTTTCAACATTTCTCAAAATGGATTAAAAATAAAACTTGAAAATACATCTTCCAGTGTAAATTCTCTACTCTGGGACTTCGGAGACGGAAATACCTCAACAGAAATTTCTCCCGAGTATGAATATTCCTCTTCAGGAACTTATATCATAAAACTAACAATACACGGACTTGCTGGTGATTTAGCAATATGCGAAAAAGAAGTTTCTGTAAATAAAGATTATATTAACGGAGGCGATATGGAAGATGCAAACTTCTGGACCATAGAACCAGGTGCAAATTGGTATCCTTTATGTAATTATCAGTTCGGATCCAGTATAGGCTCTCCTGAAGGCGGGACAGGAGGATGTCTCAGATTATGGTGGGACGAAACAGCCATAGGAGACAAAGCCAATGCAGGATGCAATATCTATCAGGGAATAAACCTGGAAGAAGGAAAGCAGTATCGTTTTTCAGCTTTGATAAAACAAAATCCAGGAAAAAACTCAATCTTTCAGTTTTTCATTGAATCGACACCTGATATTACAGGAAAAAATGCTTTTGCAGAAATAAATACTTATTTGGATGGTTGCGGAACCTCAGTTTTGAACGGTAATATCATGGACGTGGCTTGTCGAGGTACAGGAATGGATAATAACGGAATATTTACCGCAACATCGTCTAAAATGTATGTAATACTGCATCTGCACAATTATCAGGGTAGTTTTGGAGGAGATATTCTTATAGACAATATATCAGTAACAGAAATCAAATAACACGCTTATATATGAAGTCAAAACTTTGCTTTTTATTATTTACTTTTCGGATATGCCTTTGCCATATATATGCCGGAGAACCGATATATATACAGATAAATCCGGATAAAACAATCAAAGAATTAAAAAATTGCCCATTAGGGGTAAATGTAAACTTTCTCCTTGACAATGATAAAAACAGACCTCAAAAAGTCAGGACGTTCAGTGATGCATTAAAAGAAATGGGAACGATGATAGTCCGTTTTCCGGGAGGAGAAAAATCGGACAATTATTTATGGTCCATTTATCCTTATGAAAAAGCAAATCCCCAAATTGCTCGCAAAGGTGATTTCGAATGGCCATACACAGCAACTCTGGATAAGAGCAAGTTCCTATATGACTTCGATACATTCATGTCCGATTGTAAATCTGCAGGCGCCAAAGCAAACCTAGTTGTTCCAATGGACATATATCGACCTGTCAGTATAAATAGAGACGGAACTCCATCTACAGAATTAACATTTACCCAAGCTCTACAAAATGCAGTAGAATGGGTAAAGTATACAAAAAAACATTACCCTGGGATGGTTATAGCTTGGTCCATAAGCAATGAACCTTGGCTAAACGGAGGGGGCACCCAAACTCCAATCAAAGATCCATACCGCTATGGATCAGATGCTGCAGTACTGGCATACGAAATGAAAAAAATTGACCCCGAAATTAAAATAGCTCTCGCCGGAGAACGTCCAGACTGGTATAATACAGCCTTAGACGGATTTAAAAACAGAATTCAAAAAGATTACAAAATTCAGGAATGGACTCGCTATTTGGACTATCTTGATATCCATGGCTATCCTTTTTATGTATACAAAGAGGCAGATTGCATTGGTTGCGGAAAAGCCGGCTATTCCAGCTTTATTTCCAATCCAACGCAAGGAATTGACGGGTACATCGAAAGAGCCCGTTCCGGTCTCACAGTAGAATACCGAGATTTATTCCCCTTTATTTATACAGAAACAAGTGCTCTTTCTTATTCAGAATGGGATAAAAACGGCCCAGATACTGGACATGGCTTAGGTGCTTTTTTTGTTATGGCAGAAGGAATTACCAACCCTCATATCGAATTTATTCAATATTGGAATACAAGATGGAAAGATGATAATGTAAATGTAAACAACCTTCTCAAACCTAATAATGAATTAACCGGATTAGGGTTAGCAATTTCAATTTTAGGAAAAAACCTACTGACTCATATGGTCAAAGTAACTGATAATTCAGCTAAAATAAATTCTTATGCTTCTTATGATCCCCAATCAAAAAAATTGAATATATTTATTTTAAATCGTGATACTGTCCCAACCTTAGCCGAACTTTCCATATCAAATCATAAATTCAAACAAACGGATTACAGAGTCTACAAAGGTAAAAATGATAAAGACTTAAACCCTTCATTTTCAAAAGTAGAATATATCAAAAAAAATAAAAAAGCATCAATGCACTTGACAGTGGAACCAGTTTCCATTACACTAATTTGTACAACACTTTTCCCCGATAGCCATGGACATAAATAAAATACACAATTTTTTGCAAAGAATAGCCTTATACTCTATGAGACTACCTCTAATTTTATTGTTTTTATCTTTTTTAAAAACAGAATCGTGTTATGCCGAAAAAAGAATGCGTATGCAAATTCCGTTAATAGGGGCACAAGTTATTATTGAAAAAGGACAGACACCACAGGAAATAGAAACATTTTTTCAACGACTTCATGAAAACCGCATGAATATATGTCGTATCCGTATGTTCGAAGCATATATGCATAAATCGGACGGTAGCTGGGATTTCTCATTATTTGACACGGCCTTTCGAAGTGCAGAAAAATATAATATTAAGATTTTCGCGACTTTATTTCCAGCTACTTCTTTTTCTGATATAGGTGGGTTTAAATTTCCTCAAGATGAAATACATTTTGCGAATGTAAAAGAATATATAAGACATGTGGTTTGCCATTTTAAGAAATTCAGCTCACTATACGGATGGGTACTGGTTAACGAACCTGGAGTAAGCGGCAAAATACCCCCCGGAACATTCACTTCAAACCATTTTGAAAATTGGAAATTACAACATAAACAAATTCATTCTTCGTTGAAATATCCTGTACTTGATTTTAGCCAGGAAAAATTTCTACTTGATTATAATACTTGGTATTTAAAAAGACTATCGGAAGAAGTCAGAAAATATGATGTTACTTCCGAAATCCATGTCAATAATCACAACATATTCCGCAATGTAGCAGAATATGATTTTCCATCCTGGAGTAAATTTCTGACATCCTTAGGAGGCTCTGCACATGCCAGTTGGCACTTTAGTTATTTTAACCGATCACAATATGCTGTAGCTATGTCACTTAACAGCGAAATAATTCGTTCGGGAGCACAACATATTCCGTGGATTATGACCGAAATGCAAGGCGGAAACAACACATATAGTGGAGACAATGCAATGTGCCCAACACCAGAAGAAATACAACAATGGCTATGGATCGTCATCGGGACAGAGGCCAAAGGAGCTATTTTTTGGAGCCTCAACGCCCGGGCTTCAGGACTGGAATCAGGAGAATGGGCATTACTCGATTTTCAAAATAATCCTTCTAAAAGGCTAACTGCAGCAGAATCTGTCGCCAAAACTATTCAACAAAACGAGAAATTATTCTGTAACGCATCAGTTGCCGAATCCGGAATATCCATACTGTATACTCGAGAATCAATGTGGATAGAGAAAAAAATGATACTCCAGAACAACCAACTTTCCGGAAGGCAATGCGGTGGAGTTATGAAATCAGCTATTGGGTATTTTGAGGCTTTAAGTGAAATGGGAATACAATGTAATTTCAAGTCAATCGATGAATTCGATTTTTCAAAAGACAATTATTTAGGCAAAACCTTAATTCTTGCCAACCAAATCAGTATTCCCCAGAAATATTGGAAACCTCTTGAAAATTTCGTTTTAAAAGGAGGCACATTATGGATAGATGGACTAAGCGGATACTACGATGAAAATGCCATATGTACTTTTATGACAGATTCAACACCAACCGATCTTTTCGGTGGAAACCTGAAAGAATATATCCTAGTAGATAATATATTCGATTTAAATTTATCAGCCATTGGTATTAACCTGCCAGCTCATGCATGGAAAGGAATAATAGATAACATTGATAAAAAATCTACACAAATTTTAGGGACTGATGATGAAGAAATTACAGCTATCACTCATTATTCCGGAAAAGGAAAAACAATATGGATTCCATCCTTATTGGGATTAGGGGGCAGAATAGAGGGGTACAAACCTTTGCAATCTCTCCTAAATAACATATTAAGAGATAATTTAAAAAATTCGCCTATACGTTTCTCAAAAACAGTTCCTGAGACTCTGATGAAAGTAATGAAAAACGGGGACAATTTCATATCAATCATAATCAACAAAAATAAAAACAAACAAAATATTGAGCTGACTCTTGACAAGCCTCTAAAACCTCATATTCTATTTGCTAATAAAAATGGAAATATAATAAAAAACAAAGTATCAATATCTCCTGAAGAATCTATCGTAATTTTATGGAAATAAATCATTTAATTTATACAAATATGAAAACAAAAATTACCCGATTTGCCATTGTATGTGCAACTATTTTCAGTATGAATTGTTTCTGCACATTTGCAGAAAGTGTAGACTGTACATCTCTTATAACCAATCCGAATTTCGAAGACGGGTTGGACGGTTGGACGGTTGTCGCCAATACCTTTACCATAGAATCTTGGGGTATAGGAACGGACGGAGGCAGTAAAAGCGCAGGAATGTCCGGAAAAGTGTCCCCCTCAATAAGCCAAAGCATTACAACCGAAAACGGAAATTATACACTATCTCTTATGTATACAGCCAAAAATTTCGGAGATGGAGCAAAACCTACGGTATCGATCAACGGAAAATCTCTATTTACATTCAGTGATGGTAAAGCCCAGACAGCAACTATAACATTCAACGTTACCGAGGGGAAAATAGATTTAGTCATTTCTGGGCAGGATTTGGAAAAAGGGACACCTTATTTAAATATCGATAATTTTAAACTGACACTCAATACAACCCCCGAACCTCCTATCGGAGAAGATGTTGATTGTACATCAGCTATCACTAACCCCAATTTTGAAAACGGGCTGAACGGTTGGACCGTCGTAGCTAATACCTTTACTGTCGAATCATGGGGATTAGGTGCCGATGGTGGAAATAAAAGTGTAGGGATGTCAGGAAAAGTAACTCCTTCTTTAAGTCAGAAATTTCAAGTAGATAACGGCAGCTATACTCTTACTTTCATATACACTGCTAAGAACTTCGGTAACGGTATTAAACCAACTGTTTCAATCAACGGTACAAATCTGTTTACATTCAATGACGGAAAGAACCAAACAGCAATTCTAAAATTCAATGTTTCAGATGGAGTTATAGATTTAGTCATTTCAGGCCAAGATTTATCCACAGAAAATTATCCTTATTTAAATATCGATAATTTTAAACTTATAAGAAATTCGACTCCAACTTCTATTACAGAAGCTTCCACCTCAAATCCTACGATTTATTTTGCTAATGGGATATTATATGGAAATAATTTAGTAAAAGATATGATACTCAACATTTATGATATGCAAGGCAAAAAAGTATATTCGGAAAATATTACAAACGAAATGTTCTGTAAACAATTATCATTAGCACAAGGGATATATTTTATTGTCATAAACCATCTTAAATGGAAAATTAAAATATAATTTTTTCATTTAGACAATATCAGAAAGCTGTCTAACTGTATCAAATAAAACTAATTATAATAATTTGTCATCCTGAACAGAGAGAAGAATCCATTACCGAATAAGGACTTACAATCTATTTTATATTTATCTCCACAACCTCAGGATGACAAAATATTTAACTTTTCTTTTGAATTTATTTTTTTATTTTCCAGAATTTATTAGGCAACTTTATAGCAAATCTATTTAATTTTTATAAAATATTCCGCTCATGAAACCGTCCGTAATAAAAACAAGTATTTCTATACTTATTCTATATGCCTGCTTTGTCTTGAAAATAAATGCACAAGACTATGACTATACGTCACATATTATAAATCCGAGCTTCGAAAATGGAAGTACGGGCTGGACAATAATTCCAGGGACTTTCAGCATAGCAACCGATTACGGATTAGGAGATGGAACATGCAGAGCCAAGTTTTCCGGAAAAGTAAATCCTTCAATGAGCCAAACGATTGTAGTACCTAATGGTCATTATAAACTATCATTCCAATACAGCGCAGGAAACTTTACTACCTCCAAACCCTCAATAAAAGTCAATGGAATAGTAGTATACACACTTGAAAACGGAGGAAATATAAAACCGTCTGTTGAATTCGACATAACTGAACTATCCATTCATCTGGTCATATCGGGGAATGGATTGCCCAATAACGGATGGCTTGATATAGACAATTTCAAATTAACCGGGAATGTTGCTCCAGAAATTGAAAAAGGGCCTCTGAATCTTGCCATCATCAGTGCTCAAACTACATATAACGGAGCACTTGCTTCAGATTATGTCGATGGAGCCAAAGAAAGTTTACTGGCAGCTATTCAGGCTGCAGTAAATATCAGGAATAACGATAACGTTACACAAACAGAGATAAACACAGCTATAGAAGACTTAAACCAGGCTGTTAAACGATTTAACTATTCAAAGCGAGTAGATGTTACTATTACTATAAAAGCAGATCAAATCATTAAAGACATATGTCCTTATGCCGTCGGAATAAATACCAATTATGTAAACGATTCACAAGCCAACCGCCCCCAAGGCTCACAATCTCTAAGTGATGCTTTTAAAGAAATGGGTACCCGCATTATTCGTTACCCTGGAGGACAAAAATCAAATTATTATTGTTGGTCCACATCCGATGTAAATTATGCCTATCCTAATCCTAAACTGTCACGTTATAGTACTCATCCAGGAGATTTTCCATCTACATCTTATTGGATACCAGCCGCTGACCCTAATGGAGACTGGAAATATCCACCTCTAAACTTCGACGATTTTATGTCTGTGGTAAAAGATGCAGGAGCAGAAGCGAATATTGTCATAAATTACAATAACCTGAGAGTTCCAGCATTAAACGGAGGCAGTGCTATATCATTCGATGAAGGCCTTACAATGGCTGTTTCTTGGGTACGCTATGCAAATATTACAAAAAAATATAACGTGAAATACTGGACTATCGGAAATGAAACATATAACGCTTTGGCTGACGGCTCATACCTTACCGCCGAACAATACGGAAAAGACGTTTCGACTTTCTCTAAAGCCATGAAAGCTGTAGATCCAACTATTGAAATAGGTCTATGTGTAAAAGATGTCGCATGGATGAATACTGCTTTAAAATATTGTATAAATGATATTGATTTCATCGATTACCATAATTATCCTATCTACAGAAATTATGAAGCTTTTCATAATTGGGATGCCAATTGGTTACACCCTGAATTAGAAGATGCAATTTCGTCACTGCCAGAACCTCAAAAAAGCAAACTATATATTGCCATTACTGAAGCAGGAGCCAATACGGATGGTGACGATGCACCCAATACCGGAACCGGATTAGAAAATTTCAATGTCCTGACAAACCTCATAGGAGTAAAAAAAATAAAATTTGCTCAATTTTGGGGAACACGCTATACTACCCCCAATATACAACGCTGGTACCACACTCTATATGAAAATAACACATTAAATGCCAATGGTCTAGCCATATCGGTTCTAAGTAATAATCTGCTGGACAAACTCATAGAATCATCCAGTACAAACAACCTTCGGGTTACTCCATTTGCCTGTAAAAGCAATTCGGACGGAAGTATAAATGTATATCTATTAAATAAATCATATGTAAAAGCGAATGTGACCGTTCTTTTAAAAAATTACGACTTCACAGCCAACTCTGCCGAATACTGGATTTATAAAGGTACAAATGACCAAGACTTAATGCCTACTTACAAAAGATATGAAGATATACCTGTTTCAAACGGAATTATAAAATTAGATCTCGAACCGGTTTCGATAAATGTTTTAAAAATAAAAAATCCTTTAACATCTTCTTCTGAACTTAGTAAGACAAGTTCCAGTATAAATGTATGTCCCAATCCATTCTATGGAAAAACATCTTTCGACATAACGCTATCGAACGCAGAAAAAATACAAATCCAAATTACAGATATTCAGGGCAGAATAGTAGACAATTTTACATACAACGGAATGCCAGGAAAAAATAAAATATATTGGGAAATATCGAATTTAACCCAACCTGCCGTACCAGGTATTTACATTTATCGGACAACAATTGGAGGAAAACTACATACCGGAAAATTAATTTATATAAAAAATTAAAATAATAAACTTATGGAAAACAAAAATACAGGAATATTACGAATTTGTATAATCCTACTAATATGGGTACTAAGCGTACTACATACATACGCTCAATATGATGTCGTTATAGTCGGCGGAACTCCCGGTGGAATTATGTCGGCTATATCTTCTGCCAGAGAAGGTAAAAGTGTTCTTCTTTTAGAACGGACCTCCCACCTCGGAGGTTTACCCGCTAACGGTCTGGGAGCGACAGATATAGCAACCAGAGGGGCAACAACAGGCCTTTTCATAGAATTTGTAAATCGAATAAAACAGTATTACATAAAAACATATGGAGAAACATCACAACAGGTTATCGATTGTAGCGATGGTTATCATTTCGAACCTTCTGTTGCCGAACATATATTCGAAATGATGTTACATGAACAATGTAACAAAATTACTATACTAAAAGAAAGACAATTCGACTCAGACCCTACTAATATTGAAAAAAAAGGAAATACTATTTTATCCATAAGAATCAAAAATAGAAAAAATAAAAGCATCGAAAAATATGAAGGTAAAATATTTATAGATGCCACTTACGAAGGGGATTTGGGTGCTGCCGCCGGTGTTCCATTCCGGGTTGGCCGTGAATCACGAAACGAATTCGAAGAGATAGGAGCCGGAAAAGTATATCGATATTGGGAAGCAGAAAAAGGGCAAAAACAAAATATATGCGGATATGAAGGATACGAATCAGAAGGAACAACATTTATTGGTGACAATGCAGTACAAGCTTACAATTTCCGATTATGTTTGACAAAAGATAAAAAGAATATGCGTCCAATCGAAAAACCAGAAAACTATAACCGAAACGACTACATTTCTCTAATAGAGGATGTATGGACAGGCCGTAACACCAGTATAAAAATGGCTTCAGTAACCCCCCAGATGATTGAAAATAATAAAAAAAATATTGCTGCAGGAAACAAGACTCAACTTCCTGGAGACCGCTGGGGAATCGCTAAAATTACAAATATGGTAGTTCTTCCAAATGAGAAAACAGACGCAAACAATCAACACCTATCATTTCTTTCTACTGATTTACCGGAAGAAAACTGGCCATGGCCAACTGCCAGTTGGGAATGGAGAGACAAATATACCCAACGACTTCGAGACTATACTCTAGGCCTACTGTGGTTTGTACAGAATGATAAAGAATTACCACCACACTTCCGCCAAGAATGTAAAGAATGGGGGCTATCATCGACTGAATATTCCGATAATAAAAACTTTCCTCGGCAGGTTTATGTCAGAGAAGGCCGACGTTTCGAAGGTAAATACTTTTTTACTACACATGATGCATTGCCTGTTGCAACAGGCCAACGGCCACCACTCCATACATCAAGTATAACCGCCAGTCATTATGCTTTAGATTCCCATGCTGTATTTAAAAGAGAAAAAAACAGGGTACATCTCGATGGATTTATAAGCTACCCAACAGAAGTATATACCGTACCATATGGAGTCATTGTCCCCAAAAATATAAATAATCTCCTTCTACCAGTGCCTGTATCAGGAAGTCATATCGGATTTTCAACGTTAAGGATGGAACCTTGTTGGATGGCTCTAGGACAAGCTGCCGGAATAGCAGCATCTATCGCAATAAACGAAAATAAGACAGTACAAAACGTTGCGATACAAACTCTGCAGCAACATTTAATAAAAGAAAGGGCAACCTTGATATACTTTAAAGATATAAAACTGGGATCGCCTGACTTTGAAATGGTTCAATATATGGGAATAAGGGGATATCTCCCAGAATGGGAAGCCCGACTATCGGATACAGCAGACGAGGACTGCCTGAAGCAATGGCGTGAAATGTCGGGAATAGACATTCCTTCTGATTTACACTTACGAGGAGAAATTCTCCACTATATTTACCAAAAAATTTCTGTATACTAATGAAAAAACTTATTAGTCTCGGATTCTACCTATCTTTTATATGTCAATCAGTATTTTCCCAAAATATTCCAAACTGGGAAAATCCGGCAGTATTTGCTATCAATAAAGAAGCCGGACGGTCTACTTTTATCCCTTATCCAGACATTACATTGGCCAAAAATATGGAACCAGCTTCTTCTCCCCGGTTTATGAATCTCTCGGGCAGATGGAAATTTCATTATTCTGCTAGTCCCAAAGAAAGACCAGAAAAGTTTTTCCTTCCCGAATTCGATATAAGCGAATGGAAAGAAATAAATGTTCCTGGAAATTGGGAATTACAAGGATATGGTATCCCATTATATGTAAGCCAAGGATATACATTTCCCAAGAATATTCCATTTATCGATTGCTCGTTAAATGCTGTAGGGTCTTATATCAAAGAATTTAATTTACCTTATGAATGGAAAGGGAACCGAGTTTTTTTACATTTTGAAGCTGGAACACCAGCCATGTATATTTGGTTGAACGGTCAAAAAGTCGGCTATAGCGAAGGAACAAAAAGCCCTGCAGAATTTGACCTCACTCCTTATATTAGAACAGGGAACAATTATCTTGCCGTAGAAGTATATAAATACAGTGACGGTTCATATCTTGAAGATCAGGATATGTGGCGCTTATCCGGAATAGAAAGAAATGTCTATTTATATTGTACCCCTCAATGCAGAATTGCAGATTTTTTTGTTCATGCCGATTTAGGAAGAAATTACAAAGATGGAAGATTCTCTGTAGATATATTATTAAAAAATTTCGAGGAAAATTTCTCAGACTATGAAATAAAATGGTCATTAATTGACAGGGAAGGAAAAACAATTATATCAGAAACAAAACAAATACATTTAAAAGCAGGTGATAATAAACTGTTCACTTCAAAGTATGTCCCCCATCCGAATTTGTGGTCAGCCGAAACTCCTTATTTATATACTTATATCCTTTCGCTAAAAAATAAAATAACCGGGCAAAGCGAAACTGTTTCATGCAAAACCGGATTCAGAAAAGTAGAAATACAAAATGGCATTCTGAAAGTCAACGGACAGAGAATAGAAATAAAAGGAGTAAATATACATGAACATCACTATCAAAATGGTCATGTTGTCGATGATTCCACACTCTTACAAGACATCACATTAATGAAAAAATATAACATTAATGCCGTCCGTATGAGTCATTATCCTCACTGCACACGCTGGTACGATTTATGTGATCGATACGGACTATATGTCCTTGATGAAGCAAACTTAGAATCTCATGGTATGGGCTTCGGGCGAGAAAACCCCTCTTATAATACATCTTGGGACAATGCCCATCGAGATCGGGTGATGCGCCTTATAGAACGGGATAAAAATCACCCGAGTGTTATCCTTTGGTCTATGGGTAACGAATGTAGCAATGGACCTATCTTCCACCAACTATATAGAGAAATTAAACAAAAAGATCCCTCTCGACCTATTATTTTCGAACAAGCTGGATTCGAAAATAATACAGATATTGTCAGCCAGATGTATCCAGAAATAAAACAAATATCAGATTATGCCCGCCTAAAATCTCCTACACGCCCTTATATTATGTGTGAATATGCCCACTCCATGGGAAACAGCACGGGAAACTTACAGGATATTTGGGATATCATCCATAGTTCACCTCATATGCAGGGTGGCTTTATCTGGGACTGGGTAGATCAGGGTATACTTTCTAAAGATGAGTCGGGTCGCGAATACTGGGCATACGGAGGTGACTTAGGAAGCGGTATATACCGACATAAAGAAAATTTTTGTATTAATGGTCTTCTATTTCCCAACCGAAAGCCTCATCCGGCATTACATGAAGTTAAGAAAGTATACCAAAATATCGAGTTTGAAATAGCAGACACATCCCAGAACATAATTTGTATGTACAACCGATACAATTTTACAGACCTGTCTGAGTTTGATTTCAAATGGATTTTACTATTAAACGGCAAAGAAATAAAATCGGGGAATTTACAGGTTTCTGCACCTCCGGGTGATTCTGTGAAAGTAAAATTAAATCTTCCCTACATATCGTCAAATCAGGGGAATGAATATCTACTGAATATGTATGCTCTAAATCGGGACACAACATTATTGTTGCCTTACGGGCATGAAATTGCCTCTCGACAGTTCTACCTCACACCGAACAATTATTTCACACATCATACTTATAGCGGGAAAAAAACAGAATTTACAGAAACAGATAACGCATTTATCTTATCGTCCGGAAACATTAAAGCGGTCATAAATAAAATTACCGGAGAACTAACCGACTACGTATTCAATAACACTCGATTATTGAAACGTCCAGTAGAACTGAATTTCTGGAGAGCTCCTACCGATAACGATTATGGTTGCAACTTCGAAATCAGCAGTAATATATGGCGTTGTGCAGGACAAAACAAAAAACTTAAGACTCTGATGACTGAAGAAAAAAAGGGAACATTCATTATAAAGGCCGAATATTTGCTATCTGATGTAAATAGTAAATATTTCCTGACATATACCTTCCACCCAGGAGGAACTTTATCAATTAATGCTTCCTGGAAATCTCTATCTTTACAGCCGGAAATGCCACGATTTGGAATGCTATTAACTCTTCCGGAGCAATATGATATATTTCGCTGGTATGGTCGAGGCCCATGGGAGAACTATACAGACCGGAACACAGCCAGTCATATAGGGCTATATGAAAGTACAGTCAAAGAACAATATGTGCCTTATGTAAGACCCCAAGAAAACGGGAACAAAACAGATGTACGTTGGCTAACATTGACCGACAAAAACGGTACCGGAATAAGAATAGAAGGGTTACAACCTCTAAGTGTGAGTGCCTTGCCGAACCGTCCGGAAGATTTTGATCCGGGGTTGACTCGCAAACAGCAGCATATCAACGACATTTATCCCAGATTTACATATCCGCTCCTACCTCTTCACGAAGTTATCCTGTGTGTTGATTTAAAACAGCGAGGCGTGGGAGGAGATAACAGCTGGGGTGCTCAACCTCACGAAAAATACCGTTTACTCGGACAAAGTTATGAATACGGATTTACCATTAGTCCGGCACTTTAATATTCTATAAATTAAAGAAATCATTTCCCAAATAAATCCTATACGAGTTACGTCTTTTGATGTCTCTATTCTATTTGAATATGTTGTCGTAAAAATAATCAAAACAGAGATTCTTTCTAATCCGATATTATATCAACCATTCCTGAAAATTTCGTCAAAAATAAAAGTGATTCCGATTTTTGGAATCACTTTTATTTTAACAGTCTTCTCTCAGTGAAGAAATAATGTTTTTTCAAACATACAATTTAGTTAATCATCATGTTCGGTTTTCTTCCATTTCCCACTTTTATCAAAATGAATATCTGAAGATACATGCTTGTTATCTACTTTTACTTTATAACCATTTTTCTTACGTTCTATTTTTTTTATATCACTTCCCTGATGTTGCGTATTGACATAACTGACAACTCCTGAAGGAATTAACTTTAACAAAACGGGAGAAAATGGAGTTGTTTCCGTTTCAATCTCTAACCATTGTCCTACTCTATCGAATTCGAGTTCATACCCATTTGCCAATTTTACATCATACCGGGTCCAAGGCATTTCTCGTTCACATTTTACAACCTTCATTCCTGGGAACATTTTTTCGATAAAATTACGAGCATCCGATGGTAACTGGTCGTACGAAATACGATTATTATCTCCTGCCATCACTAGAGGTACAGCAATTCCTAATACTAGGACCAACGTAAATATCAATTTTTTCATAAATCTATATTTTAAATTCATCTTATTTTATTAAACAAAACTATAGACAAGATGTTTATTAAAATATATAAACAGATGTTGCATAACAAATAGAAAATTGTTTTTTCCATTTCAGTAAGTTTGTGTATATTTAGCACTAAATATGCAATACTCGGAGGGTTTCAAATCTTTATGAAAAGAATATTTAAATATATTATTGTTTTTCTTATTTGTATACTGGCAATTCTTATCTCATTACCGGTCTTATTATATATACCCACAATACAGAATTGGATAAAAAATATTGCAACGGAATATATTTCAACAAATATGGGTATGCAAATTTCAATCGAAAGGATTAGGCTTTCTTTTCCTTTAGACCTTGTCATAGAACATAGCCAGGTAATTACAGAACAAGGAGATACACTTCTTCACTCAGAAGAGTTACATTTGGATATTGCATTGAATCCGTTATTAAAGAAACAAGTAAAAGTCAATCAATTTTCATTTAAAAATACCCAATTCTCTTATTCAGATAGTACTTCCCAATTTAAGATTTCAGGTGATATCCAACATTTTATATTATCTGTAAATTCAGCAAACTTAGTTACAGAAGAGGCAAAAATTCCAAGAATAATATTAAAGGGAGGACAGGTTAATCTCTCTTTAGGAGAAAGCGAGCCTGACACACTAAAATCAGAAAGTACTCCGATAAAATGGATTTTTGATGTACGAAAACTTGCACTTTCAGATATAATTTTTACAATGCAAATGTCTGAGCCTCAAACAGACTTATGTGTAAAAATCAAAAATGCCTTGCTTAAACAAGGACTTATTGATTTAGGAAAACAAACAGTTGATGTAAACTCGCTACTGATAGAGCAAGGCCAATATTCATATTTGGCCGATACAGCCCGATATAATAAAACACAGTCCGATATACCTGATAAAGCATCTCTCCCGTGGACTGTACAAGCTAATCATATAAAATTAACTGATAATCAGGCCACATACGGACTTCCTAATCATATACCGGAACCAGGATTAGACCTAAACTACATCTCTGCCAACAACATTAATATGCTAATCGATTCTTTATATAATCGAGGTAGTAAAATAGAAGCTAATCTCAAACATTTGTCTCTAAATGAACGGTCCGGGATTTCTATCATCCAAAGTAACGGTATATTCTTTATGGATTCTGTGCAGCTGTCTTTACAAAAATTTGCACTGAAAACATATACTTCTGATATACGAGCTAAGGCTAATATAGGGATGTCTATATCAGAAATGGCCCCCTCAACACCTTTATCTTTCTTGTTAGATGCACAAATAGGTATTGCCGATATTTATGCTCTATATCCTTCTATAAAAAAGGAACTAAAACTACTTCCTGTGGAAAAACTTATTGCAAACGCTGACATTACAGGAACTTTAGGAAAAGTAAAGATAAAAGAGATAAACATAAACTTTCCTGGACATGCAGTATTAACCAGCAACGGAAATCTAAACTCTATCACTCAACCTGAGAAAATGAGCGGTGATTTTAAATGGCAGGGAAATTTCAATCATTTAGATTTTGTAAAAACTCTTTTGCTTGATACAGCTTTACGAAACCGTATTATAATTCCCAACAACATAAAGCTTAACGGTCAAATATCCATTGCAGGACAAAACTATCGACCAGATATGTATCTTATCACAGACAATGGAAAAATTTCGCTCTCTGGACTTATAAATCCAAAACGAGAAGTCTATGATATGGCTCTACTTATTGATTCTTTTTCTGTAAAAAGTTTTTTGCCGAAAGACTCTCTCGGTCTATTATCTGTCAAAGCCAAAGCTAAAGGAAAAGGCTTTGACTTTCTTTCAGAAAAAACATTTACCAATGCTTTAATAAACATAAATCAAGCAGAATATAATGGGTATAATTATGAGAATATAGAACTGAAAGCCTCATTAAACAAACAAATACTAAGTGGGGCATTATCTTGTAATGCTGAAGCTCTGGATATAGACTTAGAAATAAATGGAGTATTGAGCCCTGACCTCATTCAAGCTCATATTTTTGGTCCTGTCAACCAATTAAACTTAGAAAAAATGCATTTTTCTTCTTCACCTCTTTCGATGGGTATGCATCTTGATATTGAAGGATCAACTGATCAAAAAGATAAGTATTCAGCGAATGTCAATATCAAGGACTTTATATTAAGAATGAATTCCAAAGAGAATAAACTAAAACAAATAACTCTCAATACTAATGTTGACAAAGATTTCATTCACGGTAAATTTGCAGCTGATAATATATCTGTCCGTTTTGACTCTCCGGTAGGAATAGATATACTAACAAAGGGAATTGAAAATACCCAACAATTACTGGAAAAACAACTGCAAGAATGGCAATTTAATCTTGCATCCCTAGAACAGCAACTTCCACCATTCTCTTTTTCAGCTCAAGCATCCAAAAATGATTTTTTAAAATCTATTTTAGAACCTGCAGGAATAGATTTTAAACAAGCTGGAGTTGAAGTAGAATCTTCAGAAAAACGCCCATTCCATATAAAAGCCGACATCGATCAACTTGTCAAAAGCGGAATACAAATTGATACGATACGCATGTATGCACATCAAGGACGTGACAGTTCTAAAATTGTATACCATTTACATATCGGAAATGTTCCAGGAAATTTAGACCAAGCTGCACAGGTAGGAATGTCTGGATACATAGAGAGCAATCATATGTTGATGAGATGCAAACAAAAGAATCGTTCAGGAGAACAGGGATTCAACTTTGGTTATGAAGCATGGCTACAAGATAGTTTAGTACGAATTTCTTTTTTACCTGACCCAATACTCGGATTTGAACCATGGACCGTCAATAAAAATAACTTTATTGAATATTTCTTTGACAACAGCTTGGATGCAGACCTGACAATGAAAGCTGCTGGTAAAAATATAATTCTTCAACCCGCCGATAAAAACATATATAAAAAAGGAGCACTAAACATAAAAATAGACGGATTGGACATTGCATCTCTATTAAGTGTTTCTCCTTTTGCTCCACCATTAGGAGGCATCTTCTCTACAAATATGAACTTATATCTCCCTCAACAACAAGTAGATGTACAAGGTTCTATCGGTATTTCCGACATGAATTATAATAAACAAAGAATCGGGGACATCAATTTAGGTGTATATTATAAACTCGATTCGATCAATAGACAACAAGTCAATGCAGATTTAATAATAAACGAAACCAAAGCTTTAACTATTTCAGGTAATTACGATACAAATGACAAAAATTCTATTGGGGTAACTGTCGATATACCATCACTTCCACTTGAGACTGTAAATCCATTTCTCTCTGGAATGGCTGGATTGCAAGGGAGCCTAAAAGGGAATATGAAAATAACAGGAAATACAGACTCACCTCTCATCAACGGATATTTGCAATTAATGTCGACATCTGTAAATGTCCCCATGATAGGTACATCCTTTGGCTTTTCATCAGATCAACTTAAAATAGTCGACAACCAAATATTATTCCAAAAGTATTCTATAAACGGTCCTAACAAACAACCTTTAGTTATTAATGGGAATGTTGACTTTCAAGAATTTTCTCACATCCTGACCAACTTATCAATAACTGCAACAGAATTCCAATTAGTTAACGTATCCAAGAATAATAAATCAATGGTCTATGGAAAAGCTTTTTCGGACCTTGATTTAACCGTAAATGGTGCTGTAGATGAATTAAGGTTGCGAGGCAATATCGGATTATTAAACGGAACAGATGTAACTTATGTAATGCAAGACTCACCTCTGGATATAAAACAGGAAACTCAAAATATGGTTACATTCGTCTCTTTTAATGATACTACAGTCGTAGAAGAAGACTCCATACCCGTATCCCGTATCGGAGGGATGGATATACTTGTAAATGTAAACATTGCCAGTGCTGTAAAATTAGCTGTCAATCTATCGGCCGACGGTAAAAATCGAATTAATCTGCAAGGCGGAGGCAATCTGTCCTATTCCATGAATTCACTCGGTGATAGCCGATTTACCGGACGATATGAGCTGACAGGAGGAACTGTACGTTATTCGCCTCCTATTATTGCAGAGAAAAGTTTTAATATCCAACAAGGCAGTTATGTTTCCTGGAGTGGAAACATAGCAGACCCCAATATGAACATTACAGCTATAGACCCTCTCCGCATCAATGTTACTGAAGATGATAAAACAAGTCGTCCGGTCACATTCGATGTCAGCATTAATATAAAAAATTCGCTCGAAAACTTAGCTATAACATTCGACGTATCAGCACCACAAGACCTGACAATTCAAAATGAACTTATGGCTCTAACTGCAGAACAAAGGGCTACACAAGCAATGAACCTACTTATATATAATACATATTCGGGACCAGGGTCTTCATCTTCCAAAATTGCAACAGGTAATCCACTAAACTCCTTTATAACAAAAGAGCTAAATCAATGGGCACAAAACAACCTTAAAAACATCGATGTCAGTTTTGGAATCGATAGTTATGACGATGGAACTCCCGGAGGCACAGGAACCCACACCGACTACTCCTACCAAGTATCAAAAACTCTTTTTAATGACAGATTTAAAGTTGTTATCGGCGGCAGTTTCAGCCCTGATGATAATACCAATCAGAATTTAAAAGAAAACCTCATTGATGACGTTTCTTTGGAATATATGCTCGATAAAAGAGAAAACATGTTAATTAAACTCTTCCACCATACGGGTTACGAAAGTATTCTTGAAGGAGAAATAACACAAACTGGAGTTGGATTTGTTGTCCGTAAAAAATTATTCAAATTAAGTGAGCTATTCCGCATCAGTTCAAGAAAATCTAAAAATACTGAAAAATGAAACAGCTCTTTTACAACATATATATAGTTTTACTATCACTATTCTTCATATTTACCAGCTGCTCTACAACTAAACGTTTGGCAGAAGGAGATGTTTTATATACCGGAGTAAAAAAAATGGAAATAGAAGGAGCTAACGGGATGAAAGTTCCCGGAGAAGTTAAATCGGCCATCAAGTCTCCCCTTTCAGTAAAACCTAATAATCCCCTCTTCAGTCCATATATTCGTTCTCCGTTTCCTTTTGGTCTATGGGTTTATAATCATATGAATCCTCCTAAAAAAGAAAAAGGTTTTAAACATTGGTTTTATAACAAATTTGCCAAAGAACCTGTGCGTGTATCCAATGTAAATCCAGAATTGCGAGTAAAAGTCGTTGACGATATATTGAGCAATTTCGGTTATTTCGGTGCTCATACTCAATATAAATTGATATATAATAAAAAGAACAAAAAAAAGGCAAGAATCAGTTATAAAGTCATAGTTCCTCCTCCATCTTTCTATGACAGTATTTCATTTCCAGAACCGACATCCCCGCTTACTCAACTAATCGACAGTAGCCGAGTAAATACTCTTCTTCATGTCGGTTCACAATATAACATTGACACTTTATCTGCCGAAAGAAGTCGTATCGCAACTTTGGCAAGGAACAACGGTTATTTTTACTTTCGTCCTGAATATATTGAATATCTGGCTGATACAACGCAAAAAGCTTTTGGCATAAATTTAAAAATGATTATTGGAAAAGGAGTTCCTGCAGAAGCTTTAAAAGCTTATAAAGTAGGAGACATTAATGTATTTTTGGCAAGTGCAAACGGAAAAGGAAATCTAGACAGCTTACATTATAAGAATATGAAAGTTACCTTTCAGAAACCAATGCATCTACGAAAATTTGTATTGCCCAGTAATATAACATTACAACCAGGAGAAATATATTCAGTAGAAAAACAAGACCAAAGTCAAACAAATTTGAGCAAACTAAATATATTTCGCTATGTAAATTTGAATGTAACTCCCATAGATTCATTAAAAGGATCTGATTCATTAAATGTTGCTATCGATGCTGCATTCGACATCCCACTCGAATCAGAATTTGAAGTTGATGTATCTTCTAAGTCTAACAGCTTTATCGGACCCGGCATGACTTTTGGTGTCAGCAAAAAGAATTTATTCGGAGCCGGAGAAATTCTATCCGTAAAACTTAATGGTTCATATGAATGGCAAACCGGCAAAAAAGTAAAAGGAGCTAAATCATCGTTATTGAACTCATACGAATTAGGCATCAACGGTACATTAACTTTTCCACGCTTATTAGTACCTCGCTTTATCAAGCACAACAGGAAATATGGCGCAAAAACTTATTTCCAATTGGGAGCTGACTTAATGAATCGTCCGCATTATTTCCGTATGTTATCATTCAACGCTTCTGCTAATTATGATTTTCAAACTTCTTCATCAAGTTATCATACTTTGACCCCAGTAAAGCTGGTATATAACAAACTTTTAAATACAACCAGCTCATTCGATAAAACTTTGGAAGAAAACCAAGCTATTGCTCTGAGTTTCAAAAACCAGTTTATTCCTACAACCGGATACACTTATACATTTGATCGAAGTTTTGGGAAAAATCAAAATAATCGAATATTCTGGCAAACGTCTGCTACTTCTGCTGGAAATATTTTAGCCGGAATCATGGATTTAGCAGGGAAAAAAGGCCAGAAAGAACTTTTTGGAAATCAATTTTCCCAATTTGTAAAGGGGACGACTGAACTGAAATATTATCGCAGGTTGTGGGGAGACAACTGGTTAGCATCCAGATTTATGGTAGGAGCTGGACATGCATATGGCAATTCTAAAGTAATGCCATATAGTGAACAATTCTATATCGGAGGGGCAAATAGCATACGAGCATTTACAATCCGCTCTCTCGGTCCTGGAAGCTATAGGCCCGATGCCGATAAAGCGAATGGATATTTTGACCAAACTGGAGACTTCAAACTCGAAGCCAATGTCGAGTTCCGCTTCAAAATTATGGGAAGCCTTCATGGTGCAATTTTCATGGATGCCGGAAATATCTGGTTACTGAAAAATGACCCGCAAAGACCTGGTGGAAAGCTGGAACTAAAAACTTTTGGAAAAGATATCGCCTTAGGTACGGGTTTCGGACTACGCTATGACATAAGCTATATCGTACTCCGAGCTGATTTAGGAATCGGACTGCATGCTCCATATGAAAATCCTGATAAACCGCATTATTATAATATGTCAAGTTTCAAGAACAGTTTAGGATTTCATTTAGCAATCGGTTATCCATTCTAAAAAAACAGATATAAAATCGTCATATTCTACTACATTCAAATTATCAAAACAAGCTTTTTTGATAATTTGAATGATTAATTTGACGCATTGATAGTTCTACATATAGTTTTAGAACCTTAATTTGCATTTATATTATCAAATAATAAAGAATTTCATGAAAAATCTGTTTTTTTACGTTTCACTCTTGGTATTTTTATCATCTGTTATGTCTGGGTGCTCTGATTCTAACGAAAATGACGAACCCATAAATGAAGAAGATGCATTTCTAAACGTATCACATGTTGTATTGACATTCAATGAATCGGATGCCAGTAAAAATGTAATTACCATCAAAAGTAATTATCCCTGGGAAGCAACAACCAGTCATCAATCTCTAAAAATAGATAAAAATACCGGAGATGCCGGAGAAGATAAAATTACAATAAAAGACTTGCCTTCAGGTGAAAATTATAAACTGACTATCACAACTAAGGCAAAAACACCTAAAAATGTTATATCAAAAGAAATTACTGTCAAACGAAAAAATAATATCAATACAACAATATATTATAGTAATAACTTTGATAAAGAAATTGCCACCAAGACTTATAATGGCTCCTATTGGCCATATCTTGACCAATTCAATGGCTGGGATAATAAAAACGGAGAAGGGAGTGGAACTGTTACCTATTCTTTTATAAGTTTAAGTGTTAGAAACGATTGGTTCTCTAACTTTAATCCTACAAACGCTTATCGAGGACAAGCCTCCGGAGCAAATAATCTTTATTTCTCATCGGCAAACAGTTATTTTGTTATAGAAAATATTACCATCCCGAACAACCAAAAAGACTTTTTATTTACATTTGGCTGCCAAGAAGCCAATGCGTTCAATTTTTCTCATCTAACTATATCAATAAGCAAAGACGGAATATCTTGGATACCTCTGACTTATAGCAGGGATAATAGTAAAGAATGGGATTTAGCCACTGTTTCTTTTTCATTAAAACAAGAAACTTCAACTTTACATTTCCGTTTTCAAACAACCGTTTCTAACCAAATACGTGTCGACGACGTCAAGCTATCCTCAGGTACCACATCTACAAATATTATTGATTTCGGTAATGTAACACAATATCCATTGGTAGAATTACCTCAATTAAATCTTACTATAAATAATTATCAATATATCACTCATTCTGCAACCCTAAATAACCGAAAAGTTCGAAATTATACGATGTGTTTCGATAAAAACATGCATGCTGCACATTGGGTTGCATATCCATTACATTCGTCCTATCGGGGAGGAAGTGGAAGAACCGAGGCTTGGGCCGCTGATCCTTTAATAGAAGAACAATATCAACCTAAATTATATGGAACAGATGGACTAACATTTTATCGAAATTATTCCAGAGGACATCAAATTCCGTCGGCTGACCGTACGGCAAATGATGAATTAAACAATCAGACATTCTACGCGTCCAACATGACCCCCCAATCAGGAGACTTTAATGGAGGTATCTGGGGTACATTAGAAGGAAAAATCAGAGATAATATTTGCAATGATACACTTTACGTTGTTACAGGTTGCTACTTCGGAAACAACTATACAACAACAAGGGATGGCTGTAACGGTAATAATGAGAGTCAAATCTCAAAAGACTGCCCAGTTCCAACTCATTATTTTAAAGTCATACTACGCACCAGAAGTGGTTCTTCCGGAAAACCCATACCTGAATGTTCGGCAAATGAGCTGAAAGCCATCGGTTTTTGGCTCGAACACAAAGCTATAGAAAATGATGCCAGCCTATTAAAAAACTATTGCAAATCCGTAACCGAAATAGAACAGTTGACCGGTATAAAATTTTTCCCAGTAATTCCTGAAAGCGTAAAGGAACAATGTACACCTTCTGACTGGTCATTATAAACACATATTTTATCATACAAACCTCTAATTACAAAAATCCCTGCAACATATACAACATATATTTGCAGGGATTTTCTATATAAATCATAGATAAAAGAATTATTTAGCAACTCAAAAAATTTCAACCTAAAGCACATTTTTACAAAAAACATTAAAAAAGAACATAAAAACAGAGAAATTGACATTGACACAATAAATACAATACATTTATTTTGCATAATAAAATATGCAACAGAAGTGTTGTGGAGGTCATATTTTATAAATGAATCTGTCTCGCTGCCTCCCAAGACACAAAATAAAGAAATATGAAAAAATTTGTACTTACAACAACAATGGTATTTCTTACAGCCATTTATTCTTTCGGTCAAGAAATTGGATTCGGAGTTAAAGCAGGACTTTCTCTCGCAAATTTGACAGAAACATCATACCATGTTCGTCCCGGTCTTGTAATCGGAGGGTTTGCCAATATTCGTTTCAACGATTATGTAGCTCTTCAACCAGAACTACAATATGCCATGCAAGGAGGTAAATATAATGAGGTGGCAGCCAAATTAGATTATATACAAATCCCTGTTATGGTAAAAGGGTACCTGTGGAAAGGACTAAATCTGGAACTTGGTCCCCAACTTGGTTTTCGAGTTGTTGGAAAAAGTAAAATAGGAGACGAAAGTTATAGTATTAAAGACGCTACAAACGTTTGTGATTTCGCTATTGGGGTAGGACTTGGATATGAAACCGAAATGGGACTGACCGCAGGATTCCGTTATACTATTAGTGCCACAAAAGCAATTAAAGATTCTGACCCTAAAAATAGTGTATTCCAACTTGCTTTAGGATGGAAATTTTAATATAAATTTTTTATAATGCCAAACCGTATACCATTCTTTACTTTAGGTATACGGTTTTCTTTTATGTTACAACTGAAACCACCCGATATTCAATTGCTATACTTAAAAACATCCATATTAAAATACATACTCTACCACATTTTTACATTCTCCTATTATCCCTATTTATACCGATTTATCCCACACAAACAGAACTAAAAATACGCCTCCGTTAAATAATTTACAATCTTTCTCTCATTTCAAATACTTATATCTTTCCAAATAAGTGTCCAAAAGCCTTACAAAAAATTATCAAAGACATAATAGCACCCCAATTTTCATAGTCAAGCGTCCAATTACGACATTAAATTTTATCTATAGTTCAACCTGTTTTTACAAAAAAAATTACTAAAAAATAATATTTGATAATCAATTGAATTATTCCAATATGACCAAGTATGTCCTCCTGGACGAATAATATAATCATGATCAATTTTTTGCTCCAGTAGTCTTCGGTGAAGGTCACTATTCACGGATAAGAAAAAGTCATCACACCCACAATCTATTATTAAAGCTAAATTCCCATTTTTCAATTTATTAAGCTGGCTTATAACCATATGCTTATCCCATACTTTTTTATTCTTCGCTCGGTCTCCTAATAGACTATGAATATTCCATTTATCAGGAAACGACCTTATATCGACGCCACCACTCATACTGCCCGCAGCACCAAAAACATCTTGATGCCTTATAGCCAACCACAATGCACCATGTCCACCCATGCTGGAACCTGTTATAGCACGCCCATCTCTGTCGGCAACCGTATAATAATGATCATCTACATATTTTATCAGTTCTTTTGATATAAACGTTTCGAATCGAGAGTTCTTATCTTTTGGGCTATCCCAATACCAGCTATTTTCCCCATTCGGACAAACGATTATCATTCCGTACCGGTCGGCAATTCGTGGTAGTTCAGTTTTGATATTATCGACCCAAACTTTATGACTATCCCTATATCCTTTTGCACTATACCCGTGCAAAAGATATAAAACCGGGCATCGAAACCCACCAGTCATTCTATCAGGCGTAATAACGACGCAAGGAATATCCCGGTTCATCTTCTTACTTCTCACCTCTACGGTATCGACTACAGAAGAAATGACCGGAAGAGATACCCACAAACCAATAAGCGGCAAAAAATATTTCAACAATGAAATCATATATTAAAGAAAAATATTCAATTTCCAGTTAATCCACTGATATATTCATCTAAAAAGAGAAGAGTTTTCACTGATTCAAGAGCACAATTCATCCAAAAACTTTTTCCCGGTCTCACTATCCACAACGTAGCCAAGAATCCGGAAGAAGCATCTTGCCATACCGTAATCGTATTCGCCAGACTTACAGCCTTAGCCAATAATAGCGGATCTTTCGTCTTATCATACGCTGCCATCAAGACATTTATCACATTACAAGCACTGGCATCTACCGGTGTCTGATAATGATATTGCTCAAATACACAAGGCGTCCCTATCGGATAAATACCGTTTTTACCTTTAGGGGTATCCCATATTACAAACTGATCCTCACAAAAACGCATCAACTCCAAAGCATACTGTATATCTTTTTTTGTCGAGTTCTTATCATTTAGCACCATCTTGGCAAAAGGCGCAGCTGTACAATTCGTCAAATTATCATACGGTTTAAGCAATACGGTAACATCCTCGAATTGCCCATGCCAATCATAAGCCGGACATATCTCTTTTTTAATATAATTGAATGCTCTTTCCCGAGCAGAACTAAAGTCTGTATATCCATATTGGGATTTCAATCTATCAAAAAAAGAAATCAAATCTATCGGAATAGCTTTCACATCATTAACCGGAACTCCGCTTTCGAAATCTACTTTAACAGGCCATGAGCCATCTTCTGACTGTGTATTCAAATAAGTCCGAGCGATTCCCAATGCTTGATTCAAATAAATCTCTTCATGCACCAAATCATACAAATCGAGAAAAGCATTAGCTGCCTGCACCGCTTCCATCATCATCGTCTTCCCGATATTCTCCGGACTTCGGGCAGTCAATTGATTTCCATAATAAGTCGGAGGGAAAAATGCCAAAGACGTACCCTGCGGACGACTTTGATTTATCAAAAACTGTGCCGCATTTTTCGCGATCCTCTCAGCACTCTCTCCGAAATCGGGATTGAATTTCGCAATCATAACTGCCATCGATACTGTTGCTCCGATAATCTTACAAGGATACGCATTATGAATATAGCTCATATCCGGTTCCTGAGAAGTAATCCAATGTTTGAAATACGGTTGATGACAAAAATAAAACATTCCTTTCAACGCTGCTTCTTTATAAGAACGGGTATTCTGTATATATGGACCTTCGAATACCGCCTTTTTTTCAAATGTGCGACGACCGGCATCCCCTATATATTGTCCCTTCTTATCGAACGACTTCACTACCAATTCATTGTTTTTTCCTACCGGAACTTTATCCCACACTTGAGACAAAGATGACAACACCGAATTAGATTTAAATGTAATGGTATCATTTATAGAAAAAACATAGTAAGCTGCTTTTTTTACTGGAGCGAACTCAAAAACCGGAGCATAGATAAACGATGGAGCACAGCCGTTCCAAAACGGGAATTTTTTGCCATCTCCCGGTCTGACAGGAACCAAATATTCTGCAGCAGCACGTTTATTCAATTCATCGAAATCAAACTTTAATAAATACTCATACGGAGTGAATTTCTGTGCACTCGAACCGGCACATAGAATTGTAGAAATAAATATCCCTATTATCCTCTTATACATACTCATTTTACAATATTTTTTTATTATTTCGGTTTATACTTTATCTCCTATTATTACATTACTTAAAAATATCAAAATAAAATATTCCGCTTCCGGCCGTTGCCGCATGTATCCGCTGTTTTTTTGCATCGGAAACAACTGAAATCCAACGTAAACAACCTAACGAAGCATCATAAATATCCGTCCATTCTTTTCCGTCAATATCCGTACTGATAAAAAGACGAGTAGGCGTATCCCCCAAAGGATGATTAGAGCAAGCCAACACCATCAACGGACGCCCACTATTATCTCTACTTATCGAAAATGAACTGGCATTGTACTTCTTTAGTCCCCGAGGTTTTACCTGAGACCATGATTCACCATAATCCTCGCTTTTCCACAACCCTCCATTCCAAAAACCGGCATATACGACACCGCTCTTATCCGGATCGGTATACAGCAACGATAAAACACTATTTTTCTTTTTATCGAACGGTAACTTTTTATCGACTCTTTCCCAATTTTTTCCGGCATCATCACTTCTGAAAATACCTTCGGTCCATTCTCCAACATAAATAACATCCTTTTTCTGCGAATCGAGAGCCATCATCTGGCCCGTCCCGCATCCGTTTTTATGCTGATAATTTACAATAGGTGTCAAATCCTTGTCGATTTTAAATTCTTCCGCAGGTAACGTTTCGATATTTCCCCAACAAGGATTATTCACTTTTTCCCATTCCTCTCCGAAATCATTGCTAACATATATCCCTGCAGGAATCTCACCATCAACATTCGTATCGATATTACCTTCCATATAAGCCCAAAAACGTCCCGGTACCAAAGGGTCTTCTTTTATATCTTGTAAAAAGTTCTGACCTTTCTGCTCCCATACGATATGACCGGTCTTTCCCATATCCTTGCTCTTGTACAATCTCATATATTGTCCTTTCCGTTGAGCAGCAAACAAAAGCAACTCCGGATCACGCATAGAAAAACTGGCAGTTCTTCCTGGGCCCACCGTTATCGGAGCCATTTTGTACGACTTACTGTCATCAAACGAAAGAGCTGGAGCATGGTCACAAACCCCACATGCCCAAACGCCATCCAGAGTGGGATGTTTTATCAACGTTTCGCAACAAATGATTCCGATACCTTTAAATTGATGTCCATAAAAATTCTTTCCGGCATCGTAAGTAATCGTCACACCCCACCAATTCGAAATATATAGTTTATTCGGATCCTTGCAATCTGGCAAAATATGAGAAACGGCACTACCGATTTTCTCGGGCCTACGTCCATGCCATTCTTTAGGAAATTCGAACATGTTTTCCGGTTTACAATTCGGACTAATAGGGAGCCATGATGCACCTTTATCTTCAGATTTATAGATGGTCACCGGATATTTTGTAGGAAACTCTTCTGCTGCATAAAGGACATCAGGATTTAAATCGGATTGCACTAACGTACGGTATTTCAGTTGATGAGGCAAATCTTCAACTATCGAAAAGCTCCGCCCGCCATCGGTACTGCGATATACTCCTGGTTGAGAAGCGAACAACACCGTATTTCCATTATCTGCAATCACTAATTCATATAAAGCAGCTTTATCACTTTCAAATAAAACTTGCCAATGTTTGCCCCCGTCATCCGACATATACAAACGTCCGGTCTTATTTCGTGGAAAGTCTTGAAGTTCGGCCAACTTCTCTTTTATTCTATTCTTATCCAGATCACCTTTAAACATCGCTTTGTCCGAAATCGTACCTACATAAATACGATTGTTATCAAACTTGACACACGAAATACGGTCACCTGACAATCCTGAATATTTCCAAGTTTCTCCTCCGTCTTTGCTCAGCCATATTCCTTTCGAATACGAACCGGCAGCCACTTCACCCTTTTTATTCGGATTGTAACATATCAATTCCCCGAACTGACGAGTAGGACCATTTCCATAATAGTCTAAACCCGATTTTACCAAATACCAACTTTTACCTCCATCCGTCGATTTATGAATCCGTCCGATAAAACGGAAATCACGAACATCTCCTGTAGCACGCAATAACGACTGGTTGTCGAATGGATCCAATGCCATCGAATGGCAATAATGATCGGACATCTTATCTAACCCTCCATTTCGAGGTATCCAAGATTTTCCCCCGTCTACACTCTTGAATACACCAGCAACATCCGATCGGGCATACAATACATCCGGATTCGTTTTGTCCTGAACGATACCCGTAATATATCCGCCTCCTCCCATGTCGGTCTGGTAAACCTGAACTTTATAGTCACCTTTAAAAACAGACTGCATATCTATCTTCAAAGGTTGGCTCACCGAATAAAAAACGACACAGAAAAAGGCAATTATAACAATCAAAAATCTATTCTTCATACCATCCATTTTCTAAATCTTATAAGTATTTTTTCTTAAAATTATTTTATCCTATCAGAAAATTAATTTAAAAGTCTTTACTTCCCCTCCATACACCAAACGAACAATATTCATCCCTTTCGTAAAAAACTCTTTCGGAATAAAATATTCAAACTTATCTCTAAAAAGCAAAAAGTCGGAAAATAAGACCTTACCATCTACCGAAACGACTTTCACATCCATAGCTGAATTCATTGGATAATCAAATATAAATTTAACTCCATCCGATACTCTTTCGGTTCTTATATGATTTCTATCACTGATATAATCACGTATACCTGTATCATTCGGATCTTTCAAATCGAAATAGACAGGCTCTCCCTCTTTCATTGTTACATTGATCAACGTTTCAGTGTTCGTCCTACTTTGTATGGCAACCCCTTCTACAGGAGTAACCAAATCCCAACTGCCATTTATCGTCAAAGTCGTAGACGTCGGTGTAGAATGCCATACATAAACAGCATCGCTTTCGGGACACAAATCAGGATTACAAACCGCAAATTTATACCGATTTGAAGTGACATCCCTCTTTACCATCAACAAATGCCTGAATGTAGTCGCTTTTACTATTCCGAAATCCAAATCGCTTACCGCATCATAAAAAGCATACGCGGTCGTATTGTTCGGTAAGTAAGTCAAAGCATGTACTTTATCTGTCTGAGATTCTATTGTGAATATTTTTGCCTGAGTGCTACGCATCCTCATGGCAAACTGGCTCATTGCCTCTGTCGTCGTTGCAGGAAGAAGGACAAAAACATCCTTTGCCCCGGAAGGTTTTACACCATGATTGATATATGCTTTCGCCGCAATCAATGCAGTCGTCGGATTCGCACAGTCCGCCCCCGTCTGATTCGGAGTAGATTGTTCTCCGAATTTTAAAACAATCGGATCATTACCTTTAGGTACGAAATAACCCGTACCGGCAGGAGTAATAAACCAATTATCTGTCGTAGCAGAGTTGATCGTTCTCTCACCCTGCTGAGCAACCTCTCCGTTTACGATCAAATCTCCGACCGATCCGGTCACAACATTTTGAAATAAATTAGTTGCCGTAATCATATCATCATCATAAGTCCCAGACGAAGCAATATCGCTTCCTATACATACAACCATATCGCCAAAGGCAAACATCGTCTTCTTGAATACCAAATTCGTCGAAGTATAGCATACCGTACCACCCCATCTATCAATTTGGTCGAAATCCGTTGCAAAAACACCGCAATCGTTCCACGCCAAAGCTCCCGAGAAATTTTTCTCTTTACTGAACTGATCGAAACGCTGAGTAGTCGACTCTTTCGGCATCATTTTCGACCATGAGGTATAATGTACCGTCGTCGTTCCCGGAACGACATTCCAATCATAACCGGCAGCAGTAGTCGGATAACCGCTTTCTGCTACAGTTCCGTCATAAAGCACATCCAAACTTCCATGACTTTGATAACGTCCGAACCTATTTTGACCGCTATATATTTCGGCCCCCCAAAATTTCGTCGTAATAGAACGCATCGATACGACCCAATTATCTTTTCTGAAAATTGCTGCCGGACTATAATTAAATGCATAAAAACCGCTATAATCGGCAACATCTACAGCATAAGTATTCGTTCCCGAAAAATAATTGTAAGCAGCCTTCAACTCAGCATTATCACCTTTAATATCAACACCAGTCTCTATCAATTTATTAAAATGATCATTGCTATAAGCCAAGGTTATACCAGCACCGAACGGATTACGTCCGGCAAACGTATTGGCAAAATAATGAAGAGAACCTTTCGTAGCCATAATATACTCCGAAAGCACGGCTTTCTTGAACCGTTCATAAGCATCCTCGGCTATCCGAAACGGAGTTCCGCGCATATACCACATACATACGGTCCAAGGCTGATACGAATACATATAATTGTTATAATGAGTATTATGATGAAATCCCGTCCCATCGGGTTTCAATATACCTTTACATCCCGGTGTATATTCTGTACTACGTTCCATATAACGCTTTACCGCCTTCAGTTCCCTCACGGCAACAGCATCATCTGTCTGATATGCCGCTATAGCTGGGAAATGAGACAAATACAGATACATATAATCCGATACCAAATTTTGTTTATATGCCTCTTCCGAACGATATACCTCATTATAATATGAGAACCATTGGGCGAAATCTAAAAGACGTTGGCGCAACTCCCCTTCACAAGCATACGCAACATCTATTACATGAGCCGGTA
>OIFE01000425.1_pt1 | contig 34961 bp, 23 predicted proteins | sample 1581921 | NCBI WGS metagenome assembly OIFE01 (sample SAMN04414075, study PRJEB24778) | human gut metagenome | material: faecal | host: Homo sapiens | reverse complement strand
AATGCTTGAAGAGGAAAAGTCTTGTCTTGAGACAGAGATGAGTTCTGGAGTATTACCGACAGATGAATTAATCGAAAAATCAAATCGTATTGCTGTTCTTATTGATTTAATAGATGAAAAAACAATGCGTTGGTTGGAGTTGAGTGAAATGCAATAGACTAAAAAAGATGGATTAGTAAGTATGTATTTTATTTATAATAAGAAAATAATATTATATGAATAGATGAGTTGTAGTTGTTGTTGGTGTCTTTATTTAAAATAAAATTTATAAATTTGAAAACTCAATTTAATTAATATCTTTTCTACTATTATAATGTAGATTTTAAATTGTTAAGATAAAGAGATGTGTGACCTATGCCTGAAAGTGAATCCCGACGATAATGTGGCTGTAGCTGTAGTACCTCTTCGTGCTGGGAAAAGATTGAATGTTGATGGATGGGATATTATTCTTCCTAGAGATATTCCTGCTGGACAAAAAATAGCTCTTCTTAATCTTGAAGCAGGAGATTATATTATAAAATATGGTTGTCCTATTGGTTATGTCACAGATTATATAGATCGAGGTGAATGGATAAATGAGAAAAATGCGCGTATTTGTCCGACAGGTATCCAAGATACTCGTAAAACTCATCAGGTAGATTTGTCAAGTCTTTGGAATCAGGATATTTGTAAAGGATATTTAAGGAAGAGTGGAGAAGCTGGGGTAAGAAACGATGTGTGGATTATTGCTGCTTCTGAAAATGTGACGTCTTTAGTATATGAGCTGGCCGATTCTTTGCGTTCGACAATGGATGGTAATGGTATTAATTTTATAGTTCCTTTTCCATATAATAGGGTATTGTTTAGCCATCCTGAGCCAAATAGTTATTCATATAAAATTTTAAAAGATTTGGTGTGCCATCCTAATGCCGGAGGAGTTTTGGTAATTGCGTCAGAGAACGATTTTGATAAAATAGAGTCATTTAAAAAATTTTTAGGAAAATATGATTCTGGACGTATTCGTTTTATATCAGTAAAAGATAATAAAACTGGGCAAAAATCTTGTTTGAAGCTCCTTAAAGAATTATATATACGTGCATCTAAAAATGAAATCACAGAGATTCCTTTATCAAAATTACGGCTTGATTGAAAGTAGCGAATTATCTTTGGTCTTATAGATATTATGATTGTGATACTATCGAATATTAGGGTGTAATTATTCACTACAGCTATCGATAATTTTAAAAATGTTGAGGTTGTTGATTATAGTGGATTGTATGGGTTTATATAAGGTTCTATAATATTAGGATTGATTATTCGTTATTATATATATTATTGATTAATCATTATTTATTGCTTGATTAGGGGGGATTTTTCTAATTTATTGGATGAATAGATAGAAATAGGGATTTTGATAGAATACGATATTTTAAATGAAATAACATAAAAATAGCCTTGAATATCATATTTTATCAAATTATTTGGACTTTTCTTCCGTATTCTATTGCTGTGTGAGTATAATTTTGTTTCCATACAAAAAGTAAACAGTTCAATTCTGTACAAACGTATTTTATAATATATAAACGAAAATATATATTAATGTTTTTGTATCACCGTATAATAGATGATATAGAATAAGAATTTAATGAGAAGAATGTTCTTTTTGTGTATTTTTCTGGTTATTAGTGTTAGTATGATTTATAAGTTGAATACAAATGAAATATTATGAAAAAGACGAGGAGTAGATTGATTTATATCTTGAACAGGAGTTTATTTATAAGTATGTTGCTTTTGTTTGCACCAAATATTTTGTCACAGATTACAATAAAAGGCAGTGTTGTAGATATAACAGATGAGCCTCTTGTTGGTGTAAATATTATGGTAAAGGATACGAAGATTGGCGCGATAACTGATATAGATGGGAAATTTTCTATTTTAGTTCCAAATACCGTGAAAAATCCGATTCTCCTTTTTTCTTATCTTGGATTTAATAAAAAAGAAGTCTTGGTGAAAAAATCAGAAACATTGAAAATTACGTTGAACGAAGAGGCTCAGTCTTTAGATGAGGTTGTTGTGGTGGGTTATGGTACAGTTGTGCGTCGAGACCTTACGGGATCAGTGGATAAAGTCGATATTAAGGAAATGCAGAAAGCTGCGGTTCCTACGTTTGATGAATCTTTGGCGGGTCGTGTTGCAGGGGTTAATGTTGTTGCTTCTGATGGAACACCAGGTGTAGATGCCTCTATTATTATTAGAGGGGCTAATTCTATAACACAAAGTAATTCACCGTTGTATGTTATTGATGGATTTCCGGTGGAATCATCATTAAGCAGTGTTGTCGATCCCAGTGACATTGAATCAATGGAAATATTGAAAGATGCTTCAGCGACAGCTATTTATGGGGCAAGAGGGGCAAATGGGGTTATTTTGATTACGACAAAGTCTGGGACGGCATCTAAACCGACACTTACTTATAATGGATATTTTGGTGTGCAGAATGTTGCTAAAACCATGGATTTAATGGATGGTTATGAGTTTGTTAAGATGCAAGGGGAGGTTTTTGGTCCGGAAACAATGGAAAAATATTATTTTTTTGATGGAAGAACACTTGATGATTATAGGGGTACAGGGACTGATTTTCAAGAGCAACTATTTCGGCAGGCTATTACTCAAAAACATGGAATATCTTTAATGTCTGGGTCAGGAAATACGAAGTATAGTGCTTCATTTTCGTATACAGATCAGCGTGGTGTAGTAATTAATTCGGGATTTAAACGTTATCAGGGGCGTGTTTCTGTAGATCAGGATGTAAGAAAGTGGTTAAAAATAGGGGTAAAGGCATCTTATTCACAAACTAAATATTATGGGCCTTGGCTGTCTGAAGGTTCTGGAACTTATAGTTTATTGCAGAATACATGGGCTTATAGACCGGTAACAGGTTCCAGTAATTTTGATTTAGAAAATGACTTGTTTGACCCAATATTGAATACACAAGATAATTATCGTATCAATCCTATTGTAGCTATGAATAATGAGATAGATAATCGTAATTATACTTATTTCATGACTAATGGATATGTGGATATTTCCTTACCATATGATTTGAAATTTCGTTCAACAATTGGTTATTCAAAAGATAATTCGAGAAATGATACGTTCAATAATTCCAAAACCCGAAGCGGTAATCCGGTGACTACGACGCTGGGTGTCAACGGAGGAATGGCTTATGATGAAAAAATGAGTTGGGTTTCTGAAAATACGCTGACTTATAAAAAGAAAATTAGGAAACATTCAGTTGAAGGTTTGGGAGGCTTTTCGGTACAAAAAGGAGATAGGGTATATACATATGTTCGTATGCAACAAGTTCCTTATGAGCAATTGGGTATGAGTGGTTTGGATCAAGGAGAATTTTATAGTATGGAAACCTATCGAAATGATTGGGTGCTGGCTTCAGGGTATGCTCGGTTTAATTATAATTATGATTGGAAGTATTATTTGACAGCGACTATGCGAGCCGATGGTTCTTCAAAATTTTCTGATAGTAATAAATGGGGATATTTTCCATCGGCATCGGTAATGTGGCGTTTCAATAAAGAAAAATTTATGAAAGGCCTAAAATTTATAAATGATGCCAAGCTTCGCGTTAGTTGGGGGTTGACAGGGAATAATCGGGTAAGTGAATATGCTTCACTTCCGCAGATTACAGCGGATAAACCTAACAAATATTATTTTGGAAATACACCTATTTTAGGTACGGCAAAGACTGTAATGGGGAATCCTGATTTGAAATGGGAGACTACAATGCAAAGTAATATTGGTTTAGATTTGAAGTTATTTAATAACCGGATTAATTTTACAGGAGACCTTTATTTGAAACGAACAAGAGATTTGTTATTGAATGCTCAACTACCAGGTTCATTCGGTTACGCAACTTCGTATAAAAATATAGGCGAAGTTGAAAATCGGGGTCTCGAACTGACATTGAATACATTAAATGTCAAAACGAAGGATTTTTCTTGGGAAACCAATTTTAATATAGCATTTAACAAGAATAAAGTGCTGGCATTGACAGAAAATCAGGAAACCATTGTAAGTTCGGTATGGTGGGAATATAACTGGCAATCTCAACCTGCGTATATAGCTCGTATAGGAGAACCTTTGGGTCAGATGTATGGTTTTGTTTATGAAGGAACTTATAAGTATGATGATTTTACTCGTACTGGGGATACATATTATTTGAAAGATAATATCGCTTATCCAGGTGCTCGCAAAAATGTCCAGCCTGGAGATATGAAATATAGAGATATCAATGACGATGGTGTTATTGATGATAATGATCGTACCATTATTGGGAGAGGAACACCGATTCATACAGGAGGATTTACCAATGTTTTTCGGTATAAAGATTTTGATTTAAGTATATTTTTTCAGTGGTCTTATGGAAATGATATTATTAATGCGAATAAATATATGTTTGAGCGTTATTATATGCCTAATTCCAATATGTTTGCTTCTTACATTAATCGTTGGACACCGGAAAACCCGAATAGTGATATTCCTCGTATCAATGAAGGCTCGGGAGGGTACTATTCTACATATGGTATTGAGGATGGTTCTTATTTAAGATTAAAAACGGTGACTTTAGGCTATAACATGCCGAAAAAAATTGCAAATAAACTGTATCTGCAGAATGTGAGAATTTTCGTATCAGGACAGAATTTATGGACATGGACAAAATATACGGGAATGGATCCTGAAGTATCGACACGCAATAATGTACTGACTCCTGGATTTGATTTTTCAGCATATCCTCGTGCAAGAACTTTCTCTATAGGGTTGAATATGAGTTTGAAATAATTAAATAAAAAATACTGATGAAAAAGACGATAATATATATAGGTTTGGCTGTATCTGTTTCTTTGTTTGCGGCTTGTAGTGATTTGCTGGATACTAATCCAAAGGATTTTCTTTCAATAGAGAGTTATTATAAAACAGAAGATGATGTCATAAATTCTTTAGGTGCTATATATTCTGTATTGGGTAGCCAGAATACTTATGGACGGTATTTGGTTATTGATGGTGCAATGGATGATTTGTGTTATTGGAACCAAAGTGAGGCTGATATCATAAATCGCCTTTGTAGTTGGAATTATACCCCGGCGCAGCCTCATTTAGCCAATTTGTGGAATAGTTTGTATGAAGGGATAGAGCGGTCAAATGTTTTGTTAGAAAATATTGGGAAGGTGGATGGATTGGAAGAAACAGCTCGGAATAAGTATATTGGAGAAACTCGTTTCCTGAGGGCATATTATCATTATTTGTTGGCTGATAATTGGGGAGCAGTGCCTTTGAAGATGGTTTCTAGCAAAAAAGTCTCTGAGGTTAATATTGCACCAACTTCGCAAAAGGAAATATTTCAGACTGTTGTTGAGGAGATTGAGGATATACTTGAAAAAGACATGCTTAACCCTGCTGATAGTTACAACCATGTATCACGTGTAAGTACGACAGTGGCTCAGGGTATCCTTGCCCGTATTTATTTGAAGATGGCTGGTTATCCATTGTATATGGGAGAGGATATGTATGAGAAGGCTCTCTATTGGGCTCAGCAAGTGGAATTAAGTCATTTACACATGTTGAATCGTGATTATGATCAAATATTTATAAATCATTCTCAAGATATACAAGATGTACAATATAGAGAAAGTATGTGGGAAGCTAATTTTGTTGGGAATTCTACGACAGATCCGGGAAAGAGTGATAAATATAGTTGGATAGGGGTTACAAATGGAATTATTTGTTATTCAGATAAGGATGATTTGGGATATTCATATGGATATATTCGTACTCGCTTGAAGTTGTGGGATTTATTTGATGATACTGATAAAAGAAAGATGCGGAGTATAGCTCCGTATAAGTTCAATACAACAGATGTAAACAAGTATGATGAGAAAACGACATCTTTTACATCTATTGCTGAGCGTTGTGCTGCAAAATGGAGAAGAGAAGAAGAAAGTGTGAAACCTAAAACGAAAAATTACAGTACAACTAATTTCCCTATATTGAGATATTCAGATGTGCTGCTTATGATTGCTGAGGCTGAGAATGAGTTGCATGGGGCAACAGATGTTGCTCTTGCTGCGCTTAATCAGGTAAGGGAACGTGCTGGAGTAAAATGTTACACAACAGGTACAACGGATGACACAAAAATTACAGTTACCGGTGCAGATGAGTTACGTCAGATAATTAGAGATGAGAGAGCTCGAGAGCTGTGTTTTGAAGGGATTCGGAAACATGACCTTATTCGGTGGGGAATTTATGTTCAGGAAATGCAAAAAGCTGCAGCGGAACCTTATGAAACCGGAAATGTAGGTAATGGGCGTACAAGTGATGCTAATCAACGGACGAAAATGGCAGCCATTGCCAGTAAAATGACGGAGAAGTATTTATTATTTCCTATTCCTCAGAGCGAGTTGAATTTGAATAATAAAATGAAACAAAACAAGTATTGGTAATTTTAAAATTAAAGTAAAAATGACTAAAAATATATTTTTGTTGGCAGGTATCAGTCTTCTATTTGGGTCATCTTGTGATAATTTGGATTTGGAAATACCGACGTTAAAGATAAGTGTGGATACTGAGAATGCTGTGACAATCGATGAAAATAATATTCCGGTATTTAGAAAAGGAGAGAATATAAAATTTAATATCGATGCACAAGCTGATATGATAACGTTTTATTCGGGTGAGCCGGGAATGATGTATAAACATAGAAACCGAACATCAATTGATGGTTCTCCTTATATGCAATTTGATGTGGAACTGGAGGGATCAGGTATGCCGGATGGAAGCTTGAAAGTACTACTTTCATCTGATTTTAAGGGGTTCACAAAAGATTCGAAAATCGATGCTCAAAGGATACAAGAGGCTACGTGGATAGATATAAGCGACCAATGTAATATTCCTGTAATACCTAATACTACAAACTCTACTCCTAAAATAGATTTAGGAGAATATGCGGGAAAGCCTTTGTATGTTGCTTTTCGTTGCGTACGTCCTAAAAATTCGGGGGAATGGCCACGTTATCAGGTAAAAAATCTATCTATAAATAATGAGGCGGACGGAACTTCTTATTCCGTGATGAATACAGGGAATGCAGGGTGGATTGTATATGATTTTAATGCTCCTATAGGTACTGATCCTTATTTATCGAATGGGGGTTCTGCATCAAACAGGGTATGGGACATCCGTAATGCAGTTACGGATAATCGTATTTATATTGGTTATTCATCGAGTGTGGCTTATGATGACTGGGCTGTAACTGAAGCGATCGATTTGACTTCGGTCTCTCCTGATCTGGGTGAGGGGATAAAGGCTTATGACGATGATCGTATCAGAGATTACCAGTATATATATAATACAACAGGTATGTTTACAGTGACTTTTGTTGCTTTTAATTCTCGTTTTTCAGAAAAAGAGATGGTTGTAAAGGAACTTACTATAAAAATAATAGATTAATCGACAATAAAAGGTATGGGAACGAAAATGGCGGTTGATTAATCGTGTGTTTTTCCGGTTAATTGGCTATTCTCTGTACGTTTGTTAGTCTTAAATTGTAATAGAGGAATTTTTTAAGAAATAAAAACATACACGTATGAAATATATTTATTTTATAACGCTATTATCGGTTTGTTTATGCTTTGGTTTAAACGGGATGGCGGAAATAAAGATGCCGACTATATTTGGAGATAATATGGTTTTACAACAACGTTCGCATGCTGCTATTTGGGGGTGGGCGTCACCTCAAAAACGTGTAGTAGTGAAAACGTCATGGAATGGAAAATCTTATACAGTTCTTGCAGATGAGAATGGAAAATGGAAACTTAAAGTGCAAACTCCGGATGCAGGGGGACCTTATACTATTAAAATCAGTGATGGGAAAGAAAAAGTCTTGAATAATGTCCTTATAGGTGAAGTTTGGTTGTGTTCTGGACAGTCTAATATGGAGATGCCAATGAGGGGCTTTTCTTTACAACCTGTTCGAAATTCTCAAGATGCAATAGTTAGAGCGAAAAATAAAAATATACGAGTATTTACTGTACAGAGGAATTATGATTTATCTCCATTAGATGATTGTACGGGGATATGGGAAGAAGCTTCTCCTGAGTCTATCGCTCGTACCAGTGCTGTTGCTTATTATTTTGGGCGATTGCTTAATCAAGTGGAAGATGTTCCGGTAGGGCTGCTTATTACAACATGGGGAGGATCTTCGATTAAGGCATGGATGAGCAAAGAGAATTTAGCAGGGTTTGATATTTATCCAGCAAAAAGTAAGGCTGAGATAAAGAAGCCGGTTCATAGTCCTACTGTATTATATAATGCTATGCTTCATCCTCTTATCGGATATGGAATAAGAGGTACGATATGGTATCAAGGAGAAACTGATGTGGCTATTCCTAATTTGTATATAGATTTGTTTAAGTCTATGGTTAGAGAGTGGAGAATGCAATGGGGAGTGGGAGAATTTCCATTTTATTATTGTCAGATAGCTCCTTATAAACATTCTAAAAATCAGGCTTTTTTTAGAGAAGCACAAGGAAAATGTATGAGTATTGTCCCTAATACAGGTATGGTAGTGACAATGGATGCAGATAGTCCCGATTGTATACATCCAGATAAGAAACAAGAAGTCGGTGAGAGATTGGCATATTGGGCATTGGCCGAAACTTATGGAATAAAAGGCTTTAAATACAAAAGTCCGACAGTGAAAGGAATGAAAGTCGAAGGGAATGTTGCTATTATATCTTTTAATGATGCTCCCAATGGATTGATAGCTAAGAATGGGGAGGTAAAAGGAGTCTATATTGCTGGAAAAAATAAGAAATGGTATAAAGCTAATGTCAGTTTTTTTGAAAATACAATGCGGGTATCAGCCCACGATGTACTTGAACCGGTAGCTGTAAGATATGCTTTTGATGAATATGCTCCGGGAGAGATTTTTAGCACTCAAGGGCTGCCTGTTTCTTCTTTTAGAACTGATGATTGGACAGAGTAAAGGTGGAAGACTCTTATTTATTTTTTTGTAAATGGAGTATGACATACAATATTTTATAATTTGTTGTGAGCAAGATATCAGATAAAATTTAATTACACTTTTGTATCAAATTATTTAGACGATTTTGGCTATTAATTGGTGTTGAAACAGGTTTCCTTTGTTATGTAGTTCTTAACTAAAAATGGAAAATCATGAAAAAGAAAATGTTTGCGATATTATTCGCTGTTTTTTCTGTAAGCGTATTTGCTCAGAAAGTTGAATTAAGAAATGGAGGAATGGAAGAGTGGAAAAATGGTGCAGCTATGCCTGTTCGTTGGGGAGCATATTATAATGATATTGAAGCTGGATTGTATTCACAATCAAAAAATGCTCATTCTGGAAAGTATGCTTTACAAATAGATTTTGAGCCACAAAGAGAGCATGATAATCGTCGCTTCTTTTCTTTTCCAGTGAAACTTGAAGAGGGAAAATATTCGTTGACTCTATATGTGAAGGGCAGAGGTGAAGTGCGTTTTGTTTCTTTTACAAAGAAAGATGAAGCAGCCGGTAGCCATACTAATGATGTAAATGTGGTGGGTACTCCTAAAATAGAAATAATCAATAATAAAAAATGGGAGGCATATACATTGGATTTTGATATTAAGGAAGCCGATATATATCAGCTCTTTATTTGTTTGAATGCTGCAGATAAGCTTCTTATCGATGATATTACTTTGACAAAGAAATAATGTTTAATTTTAAATCTAAAGAAATGAAAAAGTTATACGTATTAGTTTTGTCTGTTTTTTTACTAACTGTAACAAGTAATGCTCAGACATTAACAAAATTGGGTATTCGTTTTAGTGAAGATACATCATTAAAATTGAATAGTGTGGTAGGTTTTGACCCGGCTAAGACTTATTATGAGGTTATCTTGCCGGTAACACAAATGGTGGTCCCAAAAGTAGAAGCTACTCCTGCTGAAGATTGTGGAACCCAAGTAACGCAAGCAAAGTCTATTATAGGAACAGAGACTGAACGTACGGCAACTGTTGTTGTTACTAAAGGTGAGGATATACAAACTTATACAGTTGTTTTTGTTAAGTCGGATAGTTTTATAGAAGGATTTACTGAAGAAGGTTCTGGTGTTGCAGGAAGTTTTTATCTTGATGGTGATGCCAATCATGGGGAACAGGTTGGCAACAGAAGTTGTCGTACCAGCAATAATGCAAATGCGTCGTATTGGACATTTACTGTACCGAGTGCTGGAATTTTGACATTCTATATAACTCAGGATAATTTGAATAATTCAAAAAAATTGTCGACATTTCAAATCAAAAAATCAAAAGATGGGAATACAGGGTGGGTTCCTTTAATGTCGGAAGATGCTGCTACTTATGAATTTCCTGAAGTTGGAGAATGGAAAAAAGTTGAAATTCCTGTGAATGAGGAAGGTGAGGTGTATATCCAATTTGCTGTTACGAAAACGGGAACGACAAGAGATTTCCGTTTTGATGATGTGGTGATTACACCCTATTCAGAAATATCATCTGTTTCGAATGGAGTTTCAGATAATAAGATTATTGCTTATGCTGTAGATGGTAAGATATATATTGACAAAGCTGTTGTGGGCGATAAATATATAGTGTGTGATTTGTCTGGAAAATTAGTTTGTGAAGGCACATTTTCTGGTTCTGTTGTAATTTCCATAGAGAAAGGTATATATTTTGTAAAAACAAGTGCAGGAGTAGCAAAAGTAATGGTTCGATAACTGGTATTGCTTATAGAGTTTGAGGAAAGTGGATGCTAGTTATTGTTAGCAGTAAGAATAATTATTGTTTTTAAGAAAATTCCGGAGAAGTAAAGAGTATTATTTTTTATATCTTACTTTTTCGGAATTTGTTATTCAACTTATATTTTTGTAATTGGATAGCAGTATAGGCTTGTAAATATGAATTTATATATTTTATTTACATTTTATTATCAAAAAAAGGAGGATGTGTTTGCCAAGAAATAGCTGATTTGTCCGTTGTTATTATAAAGGTAATTGATAAATAGAGAAACCATGAGAATACGTATAGGATTTGTTGTATTAAATTTTCTTTTCTTTTTTGTTTGTGTTTATGGACAGAATTATACTTTTGAGAGTTTGAATGTGGAGTCTGGACTCTCTCAGGTAACTGTTACGTGTAGTTATCAGGATGAATTGGGGATGATGTGGTTTGGCACAAAGGATGGCTTAAATCGTTTTGACGGTAACGAGGTAAAAGTGTTTAAGCCGATCTTGGGAGATACAACTTCTCTTACAAAAGCCAATATTCGAGCTATTACTGGGGATGGGGAAGGTAACCTTTATCTTCAGACACAAGGGGCTGTGATTAAGTTTGATATGAGGAAAGAAGTGTTTAAGGATTTATTGAAAATTGGTAATGGAGCGTTAGGTAAGGGAAGAAATGGTATATGGATAGGAGTACGTAATAGTTTGTATTGTTATTCTCCTGGAAAAGATGAAATGGTTTTGGTGCGAGAGATAAAAAACACGTCTTTCAATTGTATTTTGGAATCTGAAGATGGAGTTTGTTGGATGGGTACGAACCGAGGATTGTTAGCATTAGACGATAAGTATACATTACGTTCTTTTTTTACAGATTCTCAGGTTCGGGCAATGTACCGGGATAAGAATAAAAATATGTGGGTATGTACAAATAATCGAGGACTAATAAAACTTGCTCCTACAGGGGATGTAACTATTTTCCGGCATAACCCAAAGGATAATAAATCTATTGTCAGTGATTTTGTTCGAGCTATATGTGAAGATAATTTGGGCAATATATGGATAGGTTCTCAATTTGGACTTTGCCGGTTGGATATTAACACATCGGAGTTTAAGACTTATGTGCATTCTACTGAAAATACAGGAAGCTTGACTTCTAATTCTGTTGTTCATTTGTATAAAGATAGACAGGGCACGATATGGATAGGGACCTTCTTTGGAGGAGTGAATTATTTCAATCCGGAAAGTCAGAATTTTCGCTTTTATCCACCAGAAAAGGGTGGACTACCGTATCCGGTAATTGGAAATTTTATCGAAGATAAAAACGGGTTGATATGGATTTGTACGGAAGGTGGAGGTTATGTAACGTCCTTTAATCCACATACGGAACAATTTACCTCTTATCATTTACCGGGAAATAATTTCAAATCTGTTTATTATGATGCGAACCGGCATTGTCTTTGGCTGGGAACCCATTTGGAATATATTGTCAAATTTTATATAGACACACGTAAGACTGAAATTATAGAAAGTTCATCAAGTGATATTTCTCATTTTTTTGGACAGCATATTTTGGCTTTAGTCCCTTATAAGGGTAAATTGTTGGTAGGTTCGACAGCTGGAGTTATGCTTTATGACCCACAAGATGGGACTTCAATGAAGTTTTTTCAAGAAATTAGTAGTTTGGTAACTACAATGCTTGTTGATTCTCGAAAACGATTATGGATAGGAACTGAGAATGAGGGTTTGTTTTGTTATGATACTGAAAGTGGAAATATAACTTCATATAAACATAAACCTGGTGTTCAGAATAACTTGAGTTCTAATAATATCAATTGTATTCTTGAGGATGACAAACAGCGTATCTGGATAGGAACAAACGGGTATGGGCTCAATCTTTTTTTACCGGAAAGTAATGATTTTAAGGTTTTTTCTAAAGAAAATAGTCGTTTGATAGATAATACCATAGTAGCGTTAGCTCAATCAAAGTCTGGAAAAATTTTAGTAGGTACAGGAAACGGATTATCGATATGTGAGGTACAAAATAAGTTTTTAGTAGTTAATTATCCATTTAATAATGGATTCCCATTGACAACAATTAATGATAAAAGCCTATATGTATCGCGAGAAGGAGATATTTTTGTTGGGGGTATCAATGGTATGGTAATTCTGGAAGAAACAGATTTTAACTATCAGCAGAAGCCTTTTGATATTCAGTTCTCGAAATTGTATGTTAATAATATGGAGGTAAAGCAAGGCGATAAAACAGGAATTCTTAGTCAAGCTTTGCCTTATACTTCTGAAATAAAAATTAAGCCTGGATATTCAGTTTTTTCTGTAGCGTTTTCTACTGATAATTATATTTATCCCAGCCAAGAGGAAATTGAGTACCGTTTGAAGGGTTTTGAATCTGACTGGATGACTGCCCGGTTTGGACGGATGCTGACTTATACTAATTTGAATCCAGGAAAGTATGAATTAGAACTTCGTCTTAAAAATTTTCCGGAGATAACGAAAACTTTGTTTATTGACATTATTCCTCCGTTTTACAATACTTGGTATGCCTATTTTTTCTATGTCCTTGTTGCTTTAGGACTTATTTATTGGTATATCCGTCAAGACAAGATGCGTTTTTATTTGAAAAAATCTTTGGAATTTGAAAAGAAAGAGAAGGAAAAAACGGAAGAATTGACTCAGTCAAAATTACGTTTTTTTACTAATATCTCACATGAAATACGTACTCCGATAACTTTAATTATAGGACAGGCTGAAAGTCTACTTCATTCTCAAAATATACATCCTTCTGTATATAATAAAATTATCAATATACATAAAAATGCATCAAATTTGAGTGGACTAATTAATGAGTTGCTTGATTTTCGCAAACAGGAACAAGGGCATTTGAAGTTAAAAATATCGGAAGTAAATTTTGTGGAATTTTTGAAGGAGACATTTCTTACATTTTATGAATATGCTCAAAATAATAATATTTCTTTCAAGTTCTGTCGAAGTTCAGATGAGATAAATCTTTGGATTGATGTAGAGCAAATGCAGAAGGTTATAAATAATTTATTGTCAAATGCGTTCAAATTTACACCTCCGGGTGGTAATGTCGTGATTTCACTTGAAGAAAATGAATCGGAAGTTATATTTTCCATATCTGATAATGGACAGGGAATTTTACCTGATAAAATAGACCATATATTTGACCGTTTTTATCAGGCGGATTTAACGGATAATGTTCCAGGTACTGGCATTGGATTGGCTTTGACAAAAGGTATTATTGAGTTGCATTCGGGACAGATTCAAGTGAAGAGTGAAGTGGGCAAAGGAACAGTATTTAGTGTCATATTAAAAAAAGGTGATACACATTTTCCAGAAGGTACTATGCGCCTTGAGAAAAAAGTAGATATAAGTGATTATAAAAATAGTTTACCTGTGGAAGATGTTTCAGAGTTACCACAACAAAATTTAAGTGGAGAAAAAGATAAATTGTTAATTGTAGAGGATAATGAAGACTTGCGGAATTTTTTAAAAGAAATTTTTTCAGCTATATATGATGTTGAGGTTGCTGAGGATGGAATAATTGGATTAGAGAAAGTTCGGTCTTTTTTACCAGATGTTGTTATCAGTGATATTATGATGCCTCGTATGTCGGGAATAGAGTTGTGTTCCAAGATAAAGAATAACTTTGATACATGCCACATTCCGGTTATATTACTTACTGCCAAGACTGCACTTGAACATAAGTTTGAAGGGCTTCGTATTGGTGCAGATGATTATATTTCTAAACCTTTTAATGTGAAATTATTGGTATTAAGATGTAATAATTTGGTAAATTCACATAGGATATTACAGTCTAAATTTGTTCAGCAACCAGATCTTATTCATCAGCAACAAGTTGCGACGAATGCAGCGGATAAAGACTTTGTTGAAAAAGCAACTAAAATTGTGGAGGCCAATCTGGATAAGAATGAGTTCGATGTGAATATTTTTGCTATGGAAATGAATTTGAGCCGTTCTTCACTCTTTAATAAATTGAAAGGGGTAACTGGCTTGACTCCTAACAATTTTATATCCAATATACGTTTGAAAAAAGCAGCAGAAATGTTGTTGAATAATCCGGAACTGAAAATAAGTGATGTAGCTTATACTTTGAATTTCAGTAGTCCTCGTTATTTTAATAAATGCTTTAAAGATTTGTTTGGTTATGCTCCGGCAGATTATCGAAAAAGCAATAAAGTGCAGAATGAATAGTACGTTGAGGAAACGATAGAATAGAGAATATAGTCCATGATATTGCTTTCCTGTTTACAAAAAAGGATTGCAATAGTTTATGGAGCTTCTTGTTTATTTATCGAATTTTATCAAAAATTTTGGACAATATTTCCAGTTTATAGAGACGGTCAAAATTACTTTTGCTTTATCAACAATAAATAGAATTTAGTTATGTATCGTGTATTATTGGATATTGCAATTTTAGTTTCCTTTTTGTTATGTGTTGTTGACTGTCGGTCTAAAAGTTTAGTAGATGAGAGTTTCGATTTTGCCGAGATGCGTATGAGAGCATTGGTCCAGTCTTTGGATACAACTGAAAATATGCCTCGGAGTATAACGCCTGATGGTAAAATGAGTTGTGTAGATGTTTTTGACTGGACGAGCGGCTTTTTCCCTGGAAGTCTTTGGTATTTGTATGAATACACGCAAGATGAGTATTGGAGGCAACAGGCTGAACTATATTCGAAAAGATTGGAACCAATACAATATTATACAAAACATCATGATTTAGGATTTATGGCTTATTGTAGTTTTGGTAATGGGTATCGTCTTACAGCAAATGAAAGTTATAAAAAGATATTGCTGAATAGTGCAGAATCTCTTTCTACACGTTTTATTCCTATGGCAGGAGTTATAAAGTCTTGGGACTTTAGCCGCTCGTATAGCGGTACACCTTGGTACTGTCCTGTAATAATAGATAATATGATGAATCTTGAGCTTTTATTTTTTGCATCCAAAATGGGAGGAAACGACAAATATAGAAAAATAGCAATTAGTCATGCCGATAAGACTTTAAAATATCATATTCGAAAAGATTATAGTAGTTATCATGTCGTTAATTATGATACTCTTACAGGAAAAATGACAGATCGGGGAACTCGGCAAGGATTGGCTGATAATTCAACTTGGGCTAGAGGACAAGGGTGGGCTATTTATGGTTTTACTATGGTTTATCGTGAGACACAAGATGATAAATATCTTAAAGTTGCAAGAAAGTTAGCAGATTTCTATATCAATAATTCTGATTTACCTGAAGACTTTATACCATATTGGGATTTTAAGGCTAGTGACCTTAAATGTAAATCTCCATGGGGTTATAATCCTCAAGAGTATAAAGAAATTCTTCGAGATGTCTCTGCTGCGGCTGTTGTGGCTAGTGGGCTGTTAGAGTTAAGCCAATATGTAAAAGATAAAGATAATCGGTATTTTAGAATAGCGGAGCAAATGCTTGCGGTTTTGCAGTCAAATTATAGAAATAATGGAAATCGTCATAATTTTGTTCTTGATCATTCTGTAGGGGATTATCCAAGAGGTACAGAGATTGATGTACCGTTGGTATATGCTGACTATTATTTTCTTGAGGCTTTGGTAAGATATAATCGTATTGTAAAAGGTGAACCTGTAATGTAAAAGGTTGAAAGAATGAAAAACATAAGTATTAAATTAATATTGTTAGTATGGTGTTTAGCTTTACAGTTTCCTGTATTTGGTTTTACACAACGGAACTTATTGCAAAAGGCTGGTGTTAGTGTTGATTCTTTAAAAAAAGTACTTATAGTCGATTATAGCTGGGTTCCTTGTCCTGATTATGACGATAGAGACGGTTGGGATAATTTTTTGGGAGACAAGAAAGAATATTGTATTGGTCAGGGGGAAGAGTGTCTTGATTATAAGTGGCAGATAATTTTGGCAACTGATTATTTAGAATATCAGCGTTCAGGTTCAAGGGATGCTATGCAGACACCTTACGGTGAAAATAACGATGCTCTTTCTAAATTGGTTATAGCTGAATTAGCAGAAGGAAAAGGTCGTTTTATCGACCAGATTATCAATGGTGTTTACCAATATTGCCAGATGGCTTCTTGGGCTGTTTCTGCACATCTGAATATGCAGAAGTTTGATAAAGTGTTACCGTATTACAAAGAAAATATAATTGACTTACAAGTTGCCGATGTAGGGGCTTTTCTTTCTTGGACGTACTATTTTTTGCACAAAGAGTTTGATAAGGTAAATCCGGTAATATCCGATTATCTTCGTGCGGAGATAACGAGACGTGTTTTAGACCCTTATATGGCTAATCCTTCTATGATAGGGTGGATGGCTTTGGGACGTGTACCTCGGATGGTAAATAATTGGAATACATGGTGTAATAGTAATGTTTTGCAATGTTTTTTATTAGTTGAAGATGATAAGGATAAATTGGCCGCAGCAGTTTGGCAGTCGATGCAGTCGGTTGATCAATTTATCAATTTCAATCATGAAGACGGTGCTTGTGCAGAGGGCCCATCTTATTGGGGAGTTGCTGCTGGAAAGATGTTTGATTATCTTGATTTGTTAAGTTTGGCAACTGGAGGAAAAATATCGATTTTTAGTGAGCCTATCATTAAAAATTTGGGAGAATATATTTCTAATACTTACGCCGGTAATAAATGGACTGTTAATTTTTCAGATGCTTCGGCAAAGTCTGCTGAGGATTTTTATTTGTGGTACCGATTCGGTAAAGCAGTGAATAGTTTGGAGATGGTACATTTAGCAGCATTGCTGTATAATCCTGATATTTATCCTTTTAAATCGAATAAACGTCAATGTGCAGATATATTTAAGGGGTTGCGTGCTATGAATGTACGTGGAGAGTTGCTGGTATGCAAGCCAGAACATCGTTTTAAACCTTATGTAGCTTACCCTCAATCGGAAATGTGCCTTATGAGTAATAATGCTGGTTATTTTTTTGCAGCAAAGGGTGGAAATAATGGAGAAAGTCATAATCATAATGATGTTGGAAGCTTTGTTTTATATATAGATAGTAAGCCTGTAATAATAGATGCTGGAGTAGGAACGTATACTCGACAGACTTTTGGACCTGAGCGTTATACAATATGGACTATGCGTAGTGATTATCATAATTTGCCGATTGTAAATGGGATAGTTCAGAAAGATGGGAAAGAATATAGAGCTGGTAAATTGATATTTAATGAAAAGAAGAAGTTTTTCTCGGTTGATATTGCCTCTGCATATCCGGATGAAGCTCAATTGAAAAAATGGGAGCGTTCTTATCGGTTAGAGAAAGATAAACTAAGAATTATAGATTCGTTTGTATTGAATGAAATTTTATTGAATAATGAAGTTATTTTTATGCTTCCTACATTTCCTCAAATTGTTTCACCGGGAAAAATAATGTTTGATAATGCGGATGGAAAAGTGTTTTTACAATATGAAGCAAGACAGTTTGAACCGACAGTTGAAATAATAACTTTGGATGATACGAAGTTGTCGACAGTATGGGGAAAAACGATATATCGTGTCATACTTAAAAGTATACAACCAATGTTATCAGGGACGTATACTTATACTATATCTAAAAAATAATGTAGCTATGAGGTTTTTTGTTATATCACTGATTTCAGCATGTTTTATAATTACTGTTTGTGCACAGAATTATAGTAAACTTGTATATCCCGGGGTAGATGGAAAATTGGTATATGTCCCGTATAATGATAAAGGAGATATTATACCTGATTTTTCTTATTGTGGATATAAAGCCGGAGGAGTAAGAATTCCAGATATTCCGGTAAAAATAGAGATAGTTCCGGGAGATTTCTCCACGGATGATTCTAAACGCATACAGGCTGCTATTCAAAAATTGGCAAAGGAAAAACCTGACTCGAAGGGATTCAGGGGCACTATATTATTGAAGAAGGGAAGATATAACATTCAAAATTCGATAAAAATTCCCTACTCAGGTATCGTTTTGAGGGGAGAGGGGAATGGAGAAGATGGAACGGTACTGGTTGGAACTAGTGCGGTGAAATATAATATGTTTTATATTGGAACTACTGATAAGCCTGTACAAAATAAGTCTTCTTTACAGATTATAACAGATGATTATATCCCGTCGGGGACACGGGAAATAACGGTGGAAGATGCTTCTATATTCCGGTCTGGGGATGCAGTTATTATTGAACGTCCAAGTACAGCGGAGTGGATACGAGCTATAGGTATGGATCGTATTCCTGACTCTTGGAGTCGTATTTCTAATCCTACTGCTGAAAAATTAAAAAAGTATGCAGATGAAGGATGCCTGAGTGAAGATAAGAAATTCTATAATACGACAATTCAGTGGAAACCAGGAAGTAAAAATTTGCGCTTTGAACGGACAATTGTCAAGGTAGATGGAAATCGGATAACTTTGGATATACCATTGACTAATGCGTTGCAAAAAGAATATGGAGGTGGATATATTTATAAATATTCTTTTAAAAATCGACCACAGAATATTGGAATAGAGAATTTGAGAGGGGAATGTATTTTCGATAAAAATGAGGTATGTCTTACTCCTTCGATGGATGAATATTATTCGGACGAAAAGCATGTATCTCAATTTGTCGTTTTTGGTGCATGTGAAAATGTGTGGGTTAAAAAGTTGACATCTAAATATATTGATAATGGATTTAAGTCTACAATTTGGAGCCGTTTTATTACTGTTGAGGATTGCGAATATCTTGATCCGGTTTCTGTAATTACTGGGGGACGGCGTTACGCTTATCATATACAGGGTCAAATGATGCTGGTACAACGGTGTTATGCACGTAATGGACGTCATGATTTTGTATTGGGAGCTACTGTAGCAGGACCTAATGCCTTTGTTGATAATAAAGCTGAACTTTGTCATTCATTTAGTGAGCCTCACCAGCGGTGGGCTACGGGGTGTCTCTATGATAATTGTTCCGTTTCAGGTCCGGAGGCTTGTATAAATATTGGGAATAGGGGATTTTTCGGAACTGGACATGGTTGGTCAGGGGCACAAATGGTTGTTTGGAATTGCCAATCTCCGATTATTATTGTAATGAGTCCTCCTACAGCCCAGAATTTCAGCATAGGTAGTGTGGGTTTGAAAGATATGTGGTCGAAAGATAAAAGTATCCAATCTCGTATCAATCAGATAAATAAAGCATCGGGAAGTAATATGCAATATATGGGAATTCCTATAGTTGGGAATGGTCATATCGAATATTCAGGAAAACAGATGCTTCCACAGTATTTGTATTATACCCAATTAAAAGATCGTTTAGGAGATAATGCAATCAATGATGTCGTTTTAGAAAAGTAGTGAATAAATGGAGTAAAAAAATACAATTATGAAGAAACTGTTAATTATAATAGGGTACTGTTGTCTGACGATTGGGATAATTCGGGCCCAGATTATAAAGACAGATTTTTTTGATGGATTGAGTCTTGGAAGTGAAATAGAACAAGGAGAATATAATTCGGTTGTCCAAGATGGAACGAATCCTATAAAGGCGAATCAGTGGAATTTGACTGGTAGGGATGATATACAATATTTCCGCTCAGGGAGTTCTCCGGTTATAGCTGGTAAGCTTTTTTATCCTAATTATCCACCTTCAAATTTAGCGTTAAACGCAATACGTTTATCAAAATTATCTTCTGGAGGACGAATGAGTGTGTATTCATTAACTGCAGGAAATGAGTATGTAATGCAACCTTATTATTTAGCGTTTATGTTGAAGGTGGAGGATATATCTTCACTGCCGGACGATAATAATAATGATTTTATCTCGTTTGATGGAAATTACAGTGGAAATCATTTAAGAGGACGTTTGATTTTACGCAAAACAAAATTATTGGGAAAGTTTGCATTGGCATTAGGTGGTTATGATTCTGGTATTGAGCAGACTACGGAATATGATGTTGGGGAGACCCTTTTGGTAGTTCTTAAATATAATTTTTTTACATCGGATAGGTCAGTATCTTTGTTTATTAATCCAGATTTGGATGAGGAAGAACCCAAGCATCCTGATTTGAAACTTGATTTTACAGGAACAGATATGTTGGGACAAATACGAGGTATCTCAGTTCGACAATCTTCTTTTTATGCCTTGATGTTGGGGGGACTTCGTTTTTCGGATAATTGGGATGATGTTATTGGAAAAGATTCTGGAGATATTATATCAGGATATTCAACATTGGTAAATATTGGAGTGTCGGGTAAATTGGACTATAATCCAGATCCACAAGGATATTATTTGCCCGATTATAGTTACGCTGGATATCGGAATGGTGAAAAAAAAATACCTGTAGTACCTGTTGTGAAAACGATATCACCAGTTTCAGGTGACAATACTGCGCATATACAGGCGGCAATTGATGAGGTGGGGAGACGTAATCTTGATGTGAATGGTTTTAGAGGGGCATTGTTATTGCAGGCAGGAAAATATGAAGTAAAGGGTACGTTATATGTGAAATATTCAGGTGTTGTGCTTAGGGGTGTTGGAAACGGTACAGATGAGAGTAATTCGACAATTATATATGCAACAGGAGATATACCCCATCAGCGTAATGTGATGATATTAGGATACCCGTCTCAAGATACGTGGAATAATATAATATCTGGAACACAAAGAAATATAACGGATGAACTTATTCCAGTTGGAGCGCGAGAATTTTCAGTTACCGATTCTTCTCCCTATTCGGTTGGAGATCAAATAGTCATATACCATCCGTGCACCAGTCAATGGTTACAGGCCGTTGATTTTGGCGGTGTTCCAGCTCCTCAAGACGGTATGGCTGACGAACGTTGGAGAGAGGGAGAGTTGCCAATTGTATTTAACCGTTTTATAACCAGTATTGAAGGAAATAAAATTGTAATAGATGCTCCGATTTATTATACGTTGAATAAATCTTTATCGCAATCTTATATTTATAAATATGACAGAAGTAATATTCTTACAGAAATAGGTTTGGAAAATTTGCGAATAGACATTGAAAATGCTGGAGGAGAAGATGAAAATCATGCTTGGTCGGCGGTGAGATTTAAAAGTGCGGATTATTGTTGGGCGAAAAATGTGATAGTTAAAGGTTTTGGCTTATTTGGCATATCTGTAGAGTGTGTAACAAGGAGTACAGTAGATAGTTGCCAGGCGATAGAGCCAGTTTCTATTATTACAGGGGAAAGGCGGTATAATTTTAATGCTGGAAATAATTCACAGTTAGTATTATTTAAAAATTGTTATGCTAATAAAGGTCGTCATAGTTATGTTTCAAATGGAACGTCTTCGGTATCGGGTATCGTTTTTCTAAATTGCATATCGGATAGGGCTGTTGATGTTAGCGAATCTCATCGTAAGTGGTCGCAGGGATTATTATATGATAACTATAGGGAGCAAAATCTTTCTCGGAATTTTGTGTTAGGACTTTATAATCGTGTAGATATGGGAACAGGACACGGATGGTCAGCTGTACAATCAGTTTTGTGGAATTGCGATGTAACAGCTCGAGGTGTGATAGGATTACAGAAGCCTCCAACCTCTCAGAATTATGCTATTGGTTGTAAGGCTGGGGATATAACTGGACGTCCATTAGTAACTTCAGAATATGTCTCAGACTTTCTTTTAGGATTTGTAGAATCAAAAAATATGCCTATAGAGAGTATTCCTTCTTTGTATCTGGCTCAATTGAATGACCGTTTGAATAATACTACTTCATGTACTTCTTGTCCAGATGGTAAATCATATACCTTTACCCGAGATGGACAAACTGTTATTATTCATTTTGATGATGACATCCGAGATGGTCGGGTAGCAGTGTATACTTTGGATGGGAAATATGTTTTTACACAACAGTTTGAAGGAAATTCTGTACGGGTAAAGATGAACAAAGATAATGTATACCTCCTTCGTATTTCTGGTATTGGTTTTTGTTTTGTAGAGAAAGCAGTTCTATAAAATTGGAAATAATATTTTAAAGAGATAACGTGAAAATGCTATCTCTTTAAAATAAATATGGTAAAAGAATTAATCTATATTAGTAAAAGTGATGCGAGCATCATCATCTTGTATTGATACTCCTTGTACCTTAATTATGGGTTTATCCATGTTTGAAGGGATGCCAATTTGGGCCTTAGTGAGATTACCATTTGTCCATTCTATATCTATCAGATATCCATTTCGAGCAGCTAACCCTGAAATTTTACCTTCTGGCCACTCTGTTGGTAATGCAGGTAATAAATCAATAAATCCGTCGTGTGATTGTAATAGCATTTCAGCGAATAGACCTGCTGTAGCCATAGTTGCGTCTACTTGCATATTACCCGATTGATTCGACATCATATTTTCATAACCACTTTCTTTTATTAATTGGTTGAAAATTCGAATAGCTGTATTGCCATCGTGAAGTCGTGCCCATATAGCCATTCTCCAAGCTGCTGACCAGTTTCCTCCGGTGTGAGGCCAACGATTTCCAAGTTTTCCGAAATTTCTCATCTCTAAAGACTTTTTTACGGTGTTGGCCCACTCCGGAGTATGAGTATATGAAATCATATTTCTAAGATTTTTAATGTAATCTTCATCCATATAGATTGAGGACTGTTTTTTTTTTGGCTGACATGATTTGAACAAAGATATAAATATATATTATAAAATATTGAAATGTAGTAAAAAATATTAGAAAATTGGAGATATTTTTTATTCTATATATTCTATTTTATGAAATTGTTGTATTAAAAAAGAAGATAGAATAATAGTACGAATTTATGAGAGACTGTTGTTAATGTATGTCTTGAAGAATGAGCCGGATAAGTGAAATTATTGACTTATATATGGCAATTGCTAAGATCCCGAAAGCCAAATTTCAGAAAAAAAATGTTGTAAAACTCAATTATTAGTTATCTTTGTAGCCCGAATTTGGTTTGGATTTGATAAATTTTATTTTTTAAATCCAATGAAAAGGGAATCGGGTGAAATTCCCGGACAGTCCCGCTGCTGTGAAGCTCTATAGAAGTTCAAGATTATGAAGTCACTGGCATCTTGTTGGGAAGGCGTCTTGAATTGGAGTCAGTCAGAAGACCTGCCATGTTCGGTTGTGATTTTAATTATTATTTAATTGTAAAATCAACAGTTCTTATATTCTCGTGGGATAGAATTGGGAAATGAAAATTGTGAATAAGATACTATTATATGTCGGGTTTTCGTCCTGTGTGATGATGCATAATGCTATGACGTGTATCATCAGCAGTCAGATAGAGGGTGTACTTCCCTCTTTCTTTATAATTTCTATGCCACGGAATCACAAATTTTATAATAACGGTCTGAAACGGTGTAAATGCTGTGTTCAGAGTTGATATAGAAATAATAAATCCTAAATTAGGAATAGAATGATAAAGAAAATATTAGTTGCTAATCGGGGTGAAATTGCGGTACGAGTGATGCGCTCATGCAAAGAAATGGAGATAAAAACCATTGCTGTTTTTTCTGAAGCTGATAGAACTGCACGTCATGTTTTCTATGCTGACGAAGCGTATTGCATCGGTCCGGCAGCATCAAAAGAGAGTTATCTGAATATCGAGAAGATTATAAATGTCGCTAAAGAGCATGGAGCTGATGCCATTCATCCAGGATATGGTTTTCTTTCAGAAAATGCTGCTTTCGCCCGTCGGTGTAGAGAAGAAGGAATTATTTTTATAGGTCCTGAACCGGAGACGATGGAAGTTATGGGTGATAAGATATCTGCCCGTTTACGGATGATAGAAGCTGGAGTTCCGGTAGTTCCTGGGACACAGGAAAATCTGAGAAATGTCGAAGAGGCGATAGAGTTATGTAATAAAATAGGTTATCCTGTTATGTTAAAAGCTTCTTCTGGAGGAGGAGGGAAAGGAATGCGCCTTATACATAACGAAAGTGAAGTAGCAGAGGCATATAATAATGCTAAATCTGAAGCCCTTTCGTCGTTTGGAGATGATACGGCTTATCTTGAGAAATATGTAGAGGAACCTCATCATATTGAGTTTCAGATATTAGGTGATACCCATGGTAATGTAATACATTTGTGTGAGAGGGAATGTTCGGTACAGAGACGTCATCAGAAAATAGTAGAAGAAAGTCCATCATCGTTTATCACCGAAGAGTTACGGAAGGATATGGGTGAAAAAGCAGTTGCTGCGGCAAAGGCTGTAAATTATATAGGTGCTGGTACTATAGAATTTTTAGTGGACAAGCATCGTAATTACTATTTTTTGGAGATGAATACCCGTTTGCAGGTAGAGCACCCGATTACAGAAGAGGTATTAGGGGTGGATTTGGTGAAAGAACAAATACATATTGCTAATGGAAAGTCCTTACATCTGAAACAAAGTGACATTATGCAACGTGGACATGCTATTGAGTGTCGAATTTGTGCAGAAGATACCGATTTTAACTTTATGCCATCTCCCGGTATTATTCGTCAGATAACAGAACCAAATGGGATAGGAGTTCGTATTGATAGTTATGTATATGAAGGTTATGAAATTCCGGTACATTATGACCCGATGATTAGTAAACTTATAGTTTGGGCTACTTGTCGTAAATATGCAATCGAACGGATGCGACGAGTGCTTTATGAGTATAAAATAACGGGGGTAAAAAACAATATTCCGTATTTACGCCGTATTATGGATACCCCTGATTTTGTACAAGGTGGCTATGATACACATTTTATAGAAAAAAATGCAGAGTTTTTATTACATGGAGTTTCGGGTAATGAAGAAAAATCTGAAAATATAGCGATGATAGCAGCGTATATTGACTATTTGATGAATTTGGAGGAGAATACGTCTACTACAGTTGATAATCGTCCTATTAGTCGATGGAAAGCATTTGGTATGCATAAGGGGGTATTAAGAATTTAATCCAGAAAGTAATGGAGGTACATATAGGTAAACGAATAGCAGAGATTGAACTCGTAAGTAAAGATGGTAATAAAGTGCAATTGACTATCGATGGCAAATCATATGAAGTAGATGTGGTTATGGCAGAGAATGGAATATGTTCTATATTGCATGATGGACAATCTTATAATGCGGAGCTGATAAAGTCCGAAGGGGGGAAAAATTACCGAGTAAATACTCATTTTTCATCTTATTCTATTGATATTGTTGATTCTCAAGCTAAATATCTTCGTACTCGAAAGAAAGAGGAGGATAAACAAGACGATAAGATTGTGTCTCCTATGCCGGGAAAAATTGTAAGTATACTTGTAAAAGAAGGAGATAAACTTTCGGCAGGAGATACAGTATTAGTCATTGAAGCTATGAAAATGCAGAGCAATTTTAAAGTTACATCTGATTGTTCAGTAAAAGAAATCTTGGTAAAAGAAGGGGACTCTGTAGTGAATGACCAAGTGTTAGTTAAACTGGAGTTAAGTTCAACAGAAGAAATGTAAATATGGATAACGAAAAAAAATATGAAGCTTTTATCGAGAAAGATAAGATGGCCGAATTGGGTGGAGGTCTCGATAAATTACAAAAGCAGAGAGAATCGGGAAAAATGACAGCACGAGAACGTATCGAGGTTCTCCTCGATAAGGGGACTTTTGTTGAATTTGATAAGTTTGTAGTACATCGATGTACTAATTTTGGGATGGATAAGACCAAAATTCCGGGGGATGGTATTGTTTCTGGATATGGTAAGATAGATGGGCGATTAGTCTATGTTTATGCTTATGATTTTACTGTATATGGAGGTTCATTGAGTTCTACTAATGCCCAAAAGATTGTGAAAGTGCAGTCTTTGGCATTGCAAAATGGAGCTCCTATTATCGCTTTAAATGATTCAGGTGGAGCTCGTATTCAAGAAGGAGTGGAAAGTCTGACGGGATATGCCAGTATTTTTTATCAGAATACAATGGCTTCAGGTGTAGTTCCTCAGATTTCGGCTATTTTGGGCCCTTGTGCAGGAGGAGCCTGTTATTCTCCAGCTCTTACAGATTTTATATTTATGGTTCGGGATAAAAGCCATATGTTTGTGACAGGACCGGATGTAGTGAAGACTGTTACTCATGAGGAGGTAAATAAGGAAGAGTTGGGAGGAGCTTATACTCATAGTAGTAAAAGTGGTGTAACTCATTTTATGGGAAATAGTGAAGAGGAAGTTTTGATGGGAATTCGTGAATTGCTTAGCTTTTTACCATCAAATAATATGGAGGATGCTCCAATAAAAGCTTCTACAGATGATATTCGTCGTGAAGAAGAAAGTTTGCAGACAGTTGTCCCTGCTGACCCCAATATGCCTTATGATATAAAAGATATTATAGAGACAGTTATCGATGATCATTATTTCTTTGAAGTGATGCCCCATTTTGCTAAAAATGTGGTTATTGGTTTTGCTCGCCTTGGAGGACGACCTGTAGGTATTGTTGCTAACCAACCAGCTTATCTGGCAGGAGTTCTGGATATTGATGCATCAGATAAGGCTGCCCGTTTTATTCGTTTCTGTGACTGCTTTAATATACCTTTAGTGACGTTTGAGGATGTGCCGGGATTTCTTCCTGGGTGTACGCAAGAACATAATGGGATTATTCGCCATGGAGCAAAAATTGTATATGCTTATGCTGAGGCTACAGTCCCTAAGGTAACATTGATTACTCGTAAAGCTTATGGTGGTGCTTATATTGTAATGTCCAGCAAACAAACAGGTGCCGATGTTAATTTAGCGTATCCAACGGCTGAAATTGCGGTTATGGGAGCTGAAGGGGCAGTAAATATTCTTTATCGTCATGCTGATGCCAATACTAAAATGCAAGCCATTGAAGATTATAAAGCTAATTTTGCTAATCCTTATAAAGCGGCGGAATTAGGCTATATTGATGAAATTATTCTACCTAAGCAGACCCGTTATAAACTGATTCAGGCTCTTGAGATGGCTCAGAATAAGAATAAAAGTAACCCTCCTAAAAAACATGGAAATATGCCATTATAAAAATATTATATAGATGTTTTGAGAGCAAAAAAGCAAGTGTAAACTTGCTTTTTTGCTTTTATTAATTTCGGAGAGTATATCCTTTTTTAGAAGAAGGGAAATAAATATTTTTTTAAGAGTTTATTTTGTAGGTTTATTTTTTTTCATTCCTTTATAGACAAGGAATATTAAAACAAAAATACCTATAGCAATAAATACCCAGCCTATTTCTTGGCTATATTCAGATACTTTAGCCATGAGTTGGTCTTGGGGTACTACAGATTCAAGATAATAACCTATAGCTGCTAATATTCCGTTCCAGAGACCGGCTCCTAAAGTTGTATAGAGTAGGAATGTGGATAGTTTCATTCTGGCTAGTCCTGCTGGTATTGATATGAGTTGACGTACAGCGGGTACTAAACGCCCGATAAACGTTGATATACGACCATTTTCATCGAAATATCGTTCAGCTTTAGCAACTGATGCTTCGTCAATAAGGCACATGTGTCCAATACGGCTATTTGCAAATTTATATACCAATGGCCTTCCTACCCATAATGCTAAATAGTAATTGATTAGTGCACCAATATTTGCCCCGATGGTAGCAAATAAAATGACCAACCAAATATTTAATTCTCCAGCCGCAGCTTTATAAGCAGCAGGAGGGACAACGATTTCTGAGGGAAAAGGGATGAATGAGCTTTCGATAGTCATCAATAAAGTAATAGTCCAATAATTCAGATTATCAAGGCACCATTGTATAAAAGATAAAGACTCCATAAAATAGTATCAATTAGATAATTATATTTTTTGTCAAAAGTAGATATTATTGGTTGAAGCGGCAATGACATTTTTATTGCAATAATATTACAATAATATTACAAAAGTGTTTATATAAATAATAATGTTTTTATATGTTAAATTTGGGTTATTGTAGAACAAAGTGGGATAAAGATATGTTTTATGTGCAGAACGAGGGTTTCAATGGGCCAGTTCGTGGAAGACAACTTTCTACAGAGCAATCTGATAAGAAGAGAATAAAAGAGTTTATTTAGAGTCTTCTGTTGAGAATAAAAATTTGGTTAGAAAGATAATATATTCTTGTTTTTTGTGTGTTTCATTGGTATTATTATCCTTGCTTGTTCCTTTGAATAAGCATTATCCTCTTTCTTGTTTTTGATATATTTCAAGTTTAGGAAGGCTGTCTCGTGAGAAACAGCCTTTTTAAATTATAATTACTTTGTTTTAATATAGTTTGGTCTATTGGTTTGATAATAATAAAAAAGCACCTTTTTTAAATAAGGTGCTTTTGTCTAAGTTTAAATGCAGAGGCATTTGTAAATCGATTATCCAAAACTAAAAAAATCAAGAGGACGTTTGTTACTAATATAACATTCTCCTCTGTTTTCGCAGCAGAAAATTTTCTTTTCCCGCGCTAACCACCCGATAGCTGCAAACATTGCAACGTCGTCCAGTTCCAGTCTTTTCATCATTTGGGTAGAAGTGATCGTGTATGTCTCTTCAAGCACACGCCATATTCTCCCGGCATTTTCGGCAATTGTAAGTGCTTTCATAACATAAAAGTTTATATGTAAAGGAACTTTAGATGTAATAAAGTTACATCTATTTTGTCACGAAAACAAATAAATAAAGCTATTTGTTTAACGATTTTACATTATTTATATTTTTATGTTATTCCCTATAAGTGTCTTATTGACAATTAATTGTCACTCTGTTCTATTATATCTGAAGGAAAGTCTGTTTCGTTAGAGTCTTCTTCAATTAGTGTTCCGGCAAATAGCCAATACATCATCAATATAATTGCGATGGCAATGGCTATAATTTTCCAAATTTCCAGTTTTTTTGTTTTCATATTAACGTGTAAATATATATTGATTTTCAGAAGAAAGATGACCATTGTAATGATACTTATCTTCCGTAAAATGTTTTAAATCTTCAGGATTATATAATTTATTTTTGATGATATATCTGGCTATTTTTCCTCGAGCTTGTTTTGAGTAAATTTGGAATGATTGTAGTTTTCCGTTACGATAATCTTTGAAAATAAGATTGATTACTCGTATATTTTTGTTTAAAGAAATGGAATCAAGAGTTTTAAGGATTTCGTTAGATGCCAGATTTATAAGTATTCTATTGTGTTTGAGAGTATCATCAATACAAAAAGGTGTTAGTTTGGGACGCCAGAAATTATATAGATTTCCTTTACTTATACCGGGTACGTGCATTTGGAGCATCATCCGATATACTTCAATTTTATCTAGAGGTTTTATCCACCCATACAAAGTTGATAGGATACGTACATTTTTCTGGGCATATTCAAAATCAGTTTTATCGAAATTATAAGCATTTAATTCTTTGTAGAGGTTCCCGGCGTAAGCTAATATTGCAGGTTTTGAAGGGTTCTTTGGTGTTCCGAAGTGTTGATAAGCAATATAACTATTTTTTGCCAAAGAAGGGTTGAGTTTCATTTCTTTTGCCAATTTTTCGGACGATAGCTCTTTCATACCTTTGGCTATTTGTTTGGCTTCGTTTAGAAAATGTGGTATTGTAGCCGGAGGACAGTCAGTCGGAACCGGGGTTGACATGTCCATTATTCGGGTAGGAGAGAGTAAAATTAACATAATCTGTAAGTTTTTTATTAGAAAACAAAAACATACAGAAATAGTTCTTTCTAATTTGTTTTTTAAACTGTTGGGTAATAAAAATAGGCTTGTATTATAATTTTATTTTCTTTTTCGTTCCTTTTATACTTTCATTGTGCATACGGTCGACAGCAGTTACAACGTAAGTATATTCTTTGTTTCCTTTTTGGTAAGGCAATACATAACCTGTTTCACGAGTAATAGCAACAAGATTGTTTGCATTCGACAAATCTATCGGTTCTCCTTTTTTAAAACGATATATACAAAAATATATTTGTTTTTGCATCTCATCTCGTGTATTCCGGCGTTTCCATTCCAGAACATAGCCTTGTGATGTCCATCTTGTTTTTAGTTTTTTTACTTCTTCTGGCGCTTTTGCATCAATAAACGTGTAAGCTGGAATGAGTGCTGGTGATGAAAAATAATCGTTTCGTAATATGCCACTTATGTTTTTATAGTTGTTTATCAGTTCGTAACCAGGCCAAAAACATATTCCAAATATATTGTCAAGATAACGGCTTAATTGCATTTTACGATTCAATTGTGTAAAATTAGGATTTATATCAGCAGCATCCATCGTACGTTTTACATCTTGTCCGATGTACATATGTCTTCCGTTGGAATGGCGGTTCCACCAATAAATTAAAGTTTCGGAACATGCGGCTTTGTGTCCTATTTCCCAATATAATTGTGGCATCATATAGTCTATCCATCCTTTTTGTGTCCATAGAAGTACATCTGCATATAAGTCGTCATAATTTTGTAGACCTCTGGTTTCGCTACCGTTTGCATCATTATGGATGTTCCGATATATTCCGAACGGACTTATGCCAAAGCGTACCCATGGTTTACGGTGTTGTATAGTTTGATGTAATTTTTTAATTAGAAGATTTACATTATTTCTGCGCCAGTCATTACGATTCATACCATTATTATAGCGGGCATAACTATTATCATCGGGGAATGGCATTCCATTAATCGGGTAGGGGTAAAAATAATCATCCATGTGTATTGCATCTATATCGTATCGAGCAACGATGTCGTCGACAACCTTTGTGATGAATTCTCTTGATTGAGGCAATCCAGGATCGAAATAAATACCGTTCCCATATTGAACAAACCACTCAGGATGCTTGAAATAAATATGGTTTGATGCCAATGGTTCATTTATATTGCTACTTACTCGGTAAGGGTTGAGCCATGCATGCAATTCCATATTACGGGCGTGGCATTCGTCTATCAGGAATTTTAGTGGATCCCATTTTGGCACTAATGCAACGCCTTGTGTACCTGTCAGAAATCGGCTCCACGGCTCAAGTTTGGATGGATAAAAAGCATCAGCCATTGGCCTGACTTGAAAAATGATAGCGTTAATACCCGTTTGCTGTAATTGGTCAAGCATATTTGTGAAATAGGTTTGCATGGCATCTCGGCTCATTGTACTGTATTGTGATTGATATACAGTTTGTATCCATGCTCCTCTAAATTCGCGTTTGGGGTGTTGTTGCGCTTGTGTGATTAGGCATAATGTAAGTAGAAAAAGAAAAATCAGGTATCTTTTGAGTTTCATCGAATTCTATATTTATATTTAAAAGCAAAAATAGGTCTATATGAGGCTATTTTCCAAATAATTTCTCTGAAATTTATCTTAATTCTCTGCTGAAAATTTTGTACCTTTGCATCAAATTTTTTGAAAATAAATCGTGTATATAGTGCCGGTTTTCTAAATTGAAAATAATAAAAGAAGATATATGAATGAAATAGCAACGAAGTATAATCCTGCTGATGTAGAAGAAAAATGGTATGCATATTGGTTGAAAAATGGGTATTTTAAATCGAGACCTGATGGGCGAGAGCCTTATACGGTTGTTATTCCTCCTCCTAATGTGACAGGTGTGTTGCATATGGGGCATATGTTGAATAATACTATTCAGGATATTCTGGTACGTCGGGCAAGAATGACAGGTAAGAATGCTTGTTGGGTACCGGGTACAGATCATGCTTCGATTGCAACGGAAGCTAAAGTCGTAAATAAATTAGCAACCCAAGGTATTAAAAAGACAGATTTGACCCGTGATGAGTTTTTGAAACATGCATGGGAATGGACTGACACTCACGGTGGTATTATTTTAAAGCAATTGCGTAAGCTTGGAGCATCGTGTGACTGGGACCGTACGGCTTTTACAATGGACGAAAAGCGGTCGGAGAGTGTTCTTAAAGTATTTGTTGACCTTTATAACAAAGGGCTGATATATAGAGGAGTACGTATGGTAAATTGGGATCCTAAAGCTCTGACAGCCCTTTCGGATGAGGAGGTTATTTATAAAGAAGAACATAGCAAGTTGTTTTATCTTCGATATAAGATTGAAGGGGAAGATGGATATGCTATTGTTGCTACTACCCGTCCTGAGACTATTATGGGAGATACGGCAATGTGTATTAATCCGAATGACCCTAAGAATAAACATCTTCGAGGTAAGAAAGTCATAGTTCCTTTAGTGAATCGGATAATTCCTGTTATAGAGGATGATTATGTAGATATAGAATTTGGTACCGGATGTTTGAAGGTAACCCCAGCTCACGATGTGAATGATTATATGTTGGGAGAGAAATATAATTTACCAAGTATAGATATCTTTAATGATAATGGAACGTTGAGTGAAGCTGCCGGTCTGTATATAGGTATGGACCGTTTTGAGGTACGTAAACAGATAGAAGAAGATTTGAAAAAAGCCGATTTACTTGAAAAGGTAGAAGCTTATACAAATAAAGTCGGTTATTCTGAACGGACAAATGTTGTCATTGAGCCTAAGCTTTCCATGCAATGGTTTTTGAAAATGTCTGATTTAGCAAAACCTGCTTTAGAGGCTGTAATGAATGATGATATAAAATTCTATCCGTCCAAGTATAAAAATACGTATCGTTACTGGATGGAGAATATTAAAGATTGGTGTATTAGTCGCCAATTATGGTGGGGACACCGTATTCCGGCTTATTATTTGCCTGAAGGCGGATATGTAGTTGCTGCTAAAGAAGAAGAAGCATTGAAATTAGCTCGGGAAAAAAGCGGGAATTTTGCTTTGCAAATGAGTGATTTGCACCAAGATGAAGATTGTCTTGATACTTGGTTTTCTTCTTGGTTGTGGCCGATATCTTTATTTGACGGAATTAGTAATCCTGGTAATGAAGAAATAAAGTATTATTATCCTACCAGTGATTTGGTAACGGGTCCTGATATTATATTTTTCTGGGTAGCGCGTATGATTATGGCCGGTTATGAATATGAAAAGGATAAACCTTTTAGAAATGTCTATTTTACTGGTATCGTGCGAGATAAAATCGGACGGAAAATGTCCAAATCATTAGGTAATTCACCTGACCCTCTTGAATTGATAGAAAAATATGGTGCCGATGGGGTGCGCATGGGGATGATGTTGTCTGCTCCGGCAGGAAATGACATTTTATTTGACGATGCATTGTGTGAGCAAGGTCGTAATTTCAATAATAAGATATGGAATGCTTTCAGGCTTGTAAAAGGATGGGCTGTCGATGATAATCTGTTGCAACCGGAGTCGGCTGCTATCGCTGTACGTTGGTTCGATTCTTTATTGAACCGAGCAATGGATGAAATTGCAGATTTGTTTGGTAAGTATCGTTTATCAGAGGCTTTGATGACTGTGTACAAGTTGTTTTGGGATGAATTTTCTTCTTGGTATTTGGAGATGATTAAACCTGCTTATCAACAGCCTATTGATAAATATACCTATGAGTCGACTTTACAATTTTTTGATATATTGCTTAAGTTGTTGCATCCGTTTATGCCGTTCATTACCGAAGAATTGTGGCAGCATATTGTCTCTCGTAAGGATAATGAAAGCATTATGATTGAGCAATTGCCGATTGTGAAACCGATTGATGAAGCTTTAGTTTCGGGATTTGAATCTGTGAAAGAGGTGATTTCGGGTGTTCGTACTATTCGTTTACAAAAGAATATTCCTAATAAAGAGGCCTTGGAATTGCAAATTGTTGGAGAACATAATACAGATTATGATTCAGTTATTACTAAACTTGCTAATATATCAGCTATCAATCGGGTTACGGAAAAAGATATTACTGCTGCTGCTTTCTTAGTAGGGACTACTGAGTATGCGATACCTTTAGGTAATAGCATAGATATCGAAGCTGAACTTAAAAAACAAGAAGAAGAACTGAAATATTTACAAGGTTTTTTAAAGTCTGTGAAAGCGAAGTTGGGTAATGAACGTTTTGTAAGTAATGCTCCTGCGCAGGTTGTTGAAAATGAACGGAAAAAGCAGTCTGATGCAGAAAGTAAGATAAAATCTTTGGAAGAGAGTATTGCTGCGTTAAAAAAATAAGTGAAAGGCACAGCTGGTAAATATAGTACTCGTATTGGCCAGCTGTGTTCTTTTATTTTTGTTTTAGACTATATGCATAAGAGAGGAAGAAAAAGACTTGATGAATGGCGAGAACAATATTGATAAAGATAA
>OIFE01000422.1_pt1 | contig 35090 bp, 31 predicted proteins | sample 1581921 | NCBI WGS metagenome assembly OIFE01 (sample SAMN04414075, study PRJEB24778) | human gut metagenome | material: faecal | host: Homo sapiens | reverse complement strand
GTGAGTATATTGCTTATACTGATAGATAGGACGAGCAGTTTTTGTGTATTGCTGATACTTGTGAACCTATGTATACCTATGTCTTTGTTGGTATTGTTGATATTTAATAATAAAGATAATTATATTGTAGGTCCGAAAATGGCAATTGAAGTATGATGCGGTAGATTTGCATATTAAGAGAAAGAGAGTATTGTCATATTTCTGGTAAAAGTTTATTTTTCTTTTTTTAGTTTTTTCTTAAAAGTAAATTTCAGAACAGAGGGTTTAAAAATAAAGAGAAGAGCCATTAATGTTGATAGTCGTCTGAAACCCGATATAGACTTATGGAAATAATAAAAAAGGCGATTAAGAGAGAATAACCCTAAAACAAGAAAAACATAAAAAAATTCTTTTCCAACCCCCACAACATCAAAAATATATATTGTTAATTTTTCAAGTGAAGACTGGATAGTGCTCTAATTTTTTATTGTTATTGGGGAGTAAGATATCCGGTCAGACGAATACTTTTTTTTATGTTAGGTATTGTAGATGACGAATAGATATGCTATTATTTCAACTTTAAGTATGGTTATTTGTTATTTAATATAGGATTTTCTTTTAGGAAAAGAATTCAATAGATTGTTTTACTTAAAAAATAATGGAATTATGAATTTTCTTTGGTATATTATTATTGGTATTGTTGCTGGGTATTTAGCTGGAACTATTATGAGAGGTGGAGGCTTTGGCTTAGTTATCAATCTTATTCTTGGAGTGGTAGGAGGTGTTCTTGGAGGTTGGGTATTTGGTCTGTTCGGGATTACGGCTACAGGTATTATTGGTAGTCTTATAACATCTGTTATAGGAGCAATACTTGTTTTGTGGTTGGCAACGTTATTTTATCGGCCTAAATCTAAATAGAAAGAAGGTTGACAAACTTTTATGACGTTTGATATTTTTCATAATGTAATGATGTATTATATATGAAATAGAAAAGTATTCCCGGATAAAAAATTGTTATATATTTTTTGTCCGGGAATTTTGGTGAATCGCTTATGTTTTTAGCCAGTTAATCTGGGTATTTATTTTTTGACTTTTTGACTTGCCTTCTCTACTGCAGCATTGAGATTTTCGGTTTGTTCGTTAATTGCTTCTTTAGTGCTTTCCCATTTATCCAAAGCTTTTTTCATACCTTTCTCAACTTGTCCAGAAGCTTTGTTGATAGCTTTGTCAAAGGATTTACGGGTACTATGTATTTTCCTTTTTAGCTTGCAGTTAGAGTTTTGGTTGCAAGCGATAAAAGCCGCTGCACCAACAGCAGCTCCGGCTATTGCCAACAAAATGATTTTTTTCATATTCTTATACTTTTAATAAATACTATGTTATTATACGAACAATTGATGTATAAGGTATGTTTGTTCTATTTTCTAAAATATGCACTAAAAATTGATAAATATAAAGTAATGAAAAATGCGATAGTATATAATGGATTCTGAAATTGGTTTAGGTTTTGAGATATTGAAAATTAATAATGGAAAAAGAAATAAAAATTTTTCTTTTCAGATATATTTACTGTAGATATAATTAGATTTTAATTTTGTATATTTTTGTGGTCAAATTTCAAAATATGAGTAAAGAAATATTGTTGATAATAGGCCGAGGAATTGGGCAAGTAATGTTTCAAAATAATGCATTTTCTGGATTGTTAATGTTGATAGGTATTGCATGTAATTCTTTGCTTTTAGCTTTTTTGGCTTTGGCCGGTAATGTTGTAAGTACTTTAATGGCTCTGTTAGCAGGCTATTCTAAAGATGATATACGAAATGGTCTGTATGGTTTTAATGGTACATTAGTAGGTATAGCGATTGGGGTATTTATGAAAATAAATTTTATTTCTATATTTCTATTGATATTGGCTTCATGCTTTTCAACTTGGGTAACTAATTTGTTTAGTCGTCAAGAAAAATTACCTGGTTTTACAGCCCCTTTTATTATTACAATTTGGTTGTTATTGATAAGTTGTCATTATTTGTGTCCGTTTTTATTTTTATCTTCTGTTTCTGGAGTTATAGAACAATCTGCTGATTTGTTTCGAGCTTTTAGTTTGAATATGGGACAAGTTATGTTGCAAGGAAATAGTGTACTTACAGGATTATTTTTTTTGATAGGTATTTTTATAAATTCTCGGATAAATGCTATATATGCGATTTTAGGGGCTGTAATTCCATTGATGATGGTTTTGTGGTGTAAAGACGATTATTCTGCGTTCAATACGGGGATGTTGGGGTACAATGGAGTACTTTGTTGTATTGCTATAGGAGATCGGTCAAAAACGGGAATCGTATTTGCAACATTATCAGTATTTCTTTCGATTATATTGCAAGTAATTGGCATGAATTTAGATGTTACTACATTGACGGCTCCATTTGTCCTTTCTGTATGGATAGTTTTAGGCATACGGTATATTACCTTAAAAAAGTATTGCGATTTGGAAAATGCCTGCGATTGAGATAGATTGGATTTGTTTGTGTAAAATTACTTTTTGTCTGGCTTTATTTATAATCTTTTTGATTTCATTCATATTTAATTATGGCATTAATGAGGAACAAAGAGGAATGTGCTCTATGCTATATAGAGATTCTATTTTAGGTAGAATTTCTGTATAGTTTTTTCTCTTTGTAAATCCATTTGGTTAAGCCTTTTGTGCGATAATACATAGGTTTTCTTTTTTTCGATGATGTATAATAATGTTAGTAAATCCACATTTTTGAAGTATTGATTCTAATTGGTGTGCTGGATGTACAATCATTCCATCAATTCGGCTGGTCCATGTTTCATTGTTGGGGTCACTCATTTCGCAGCAGATAAGAAAATAGTTGTTCTTTTTTAGTACTCTGGCGATTTCTGTAAACGAGAGATTTAAATCATCCCAAAAATAAATAGTTTCAAAAGCTGTTACTACATTGAACATCTCATTTTCGTATGGAAGTTTGTTTACACTTCCTATGTGGACAAAGCAACGAGTCCCTAAAAATTTTTTGTTTTTCTTTTGGGCGAAAAGTACACTTTCAGGTGATATATCCAAACCGTAAACTTTTCCTTTTGGACAGTATTCCAGCATCTTTTCTAGATTTGCTCCTCCTCCGCAACCGATATCTAATACATTCCAGTTTACTTGCCAATTTAATTGAGACATTCCCCATAGGGATAGTTTAGAATGACCTATATTCATTCCTCGTAGAATCATTCTTCCGAAAAAGCCCTCAGGTTTACGAGTATTCTGCAAAATTTTGTTGATAAAACTTTTCTTTCTCATTTTATTGTTATATGTGTTATTATGAGAATGCAAGTTAAAGGGGGGAGCTGTAAAATACAATACCCAAATGTAGTTAATTTTAAACAAATGTAGACTTTACTATGGAGAATCTACATTTATTTTTAAGTGTAGTCAATTATATATTTGGGGGAATATTTTTAGAGAGAGGGATGTAAATTTTGTGTAGTGCTTTTATTGTTTCGAATCTTTTTCTATTATTTGGGGAATAAGAATTGCAGTGTACAGTTGTAATATGGCTGCAACGGTTAAAAGGAGAATCCATTCTGTACGAGTTTTAAACATAAAATAAGAGGCTGCGACCAATAATAGGGCAGACAGAGTTTCCATTCGGTAGAGCCGTTTGAGTCTAAAATTGGTACCTTCGTAACGGAATGTCAAACGACAGACAGCGATTCCTGCAGCTCCTAATGCAAAAATATATGGTACAGCAAACCATCCAGTAATATATAATGCTGCGGCTATTAATACACATATGGCAGATAAAAGAAAAATCGTATTACGGGTCTTATTGTTCATTATTGTTTTTTTCTACTTCTATAATATAAATGTCTTCGTTTGGTTTTTTCATTAGATATTGTTCTCGAGCAAATTTTTCTAAGTTTTCACTGTTTGAGCGTAATTCATTCAAGCGGCGGTTACTTTCGTCTATTACGTGTTGGTAATGTTCTATATCACCCTTTAGTTGTCGTATTTTACGGTTATAAGCAAAACTTTGCAAAAAGCTGTTATCATCGACAAATATCATAATAATGATAAAAGTAAGGGCAAGAATTTTAACCAAAGATAGATGCTTTTGTGCAAATATTCTATATTTAAGTAACCTTTCTTTCATTTCTTGTCGATAAATTATTTTACAAACGTACATAATCTTTTTTGTTTGCGAAAGTAATCGTTTCATTTTAAGATTATGTTTAAATATTTCTCACATTTTTATAGTAGGAATTAGTTTTGTGTGTTATTCTGCATTAAATATCGGGAAAATTTACGTATTGAGAGAAATTTCTTGTTGATTGTTCATCATTATTTGTACCTTTGTGCGCAAAATTTTGAAACAAGTGAATTTAATCATTGATCAAGGAAATACAACGATAAAGTTAGCAGTCTTCAATGCTTTTGCACTTGAAACATTGATTACTTATGATACTTGGAATGAGCCGGTCATAGAAGATTTTTTATCTGGTTATAATATTGAAGCTTGTATATATTCTTCTGTGGCTCGTAAATGTGATGAGCATGTAGATTTTTTCCGAAATCGAATACCGATGTTTCATCTATTTTCATCTGACAGTCGCTTGCCTATACGTATAGGATATCGCACTCCTAATACTTTGGGTTTAGACCGGATAGCTGGAGTAGTAGGGGCTTATTATGAAAAGCCGGGAATGCCTATATTGGTAGTTGATGCAGGAACGGCTATTACATATGATTTGCTTTTGGCTGACGGGCTTTTTATAGGGGGAAATATTGCTTCTGGAATACAAATGCGTTTTAAGGCTTTGCATACGTTTACCGGACGTTTGCCTTTGGTTTCATGTGAGGGAGATATTCCTTTTTTGGGAGATGATACGTTTACGGCTATTCGTGCAGGTGTAATTCGAGGTGCATGTTATGAAATAGAGGGATATATACGAGATTTGACCCATAAATATCCTGGACTTTTGATTTTTTTAACGGGCGGAGACGCTTTTTTATTTGCCGAACGGTTAAAAACTCCCATCTTTGTAGATAAAAATATCGTAATAAAAGGTTTGAATAGAATACTATATTATAATGTTGAAAAATAAAGTCATAATTATTGCGCTTATTGGTGCTCTTTACTGTATTGGGATAATGGCCCAGAATAATACAAACTCTCCTTATTCACGTTACGGATACGGTATTCTAGATGATAATTCATTTGGTATGGGCCGTGCGATGGGAGGAATTGGGTATGGTTTGCGTTCGGCTCGTCAGATAAATGTGAAAAACCCGGCTTCTTATGCAGCGATGGATTCTTTGACGTTTTTGTTTGATTTTGGAGTAAATCTTCAAAATGTTTGGATGAAGGAGATTCCTACTGGTGCAAAAGAGTCTCAAATAAATGGAAATCTTGAATATATAGCGATGCAGTTTCCTTTGGGAAAAAATATTGCTGCTAGTTTAGGTTTGTTGCCTTTTTCTTATGTAGGTTACAGTTATGGAGGGACGATTAATAATGGCTCGGAATCAAAATTAGGAGAAGGTGGTATAAATCAAGCTTATGCTGGAGTGAGTGTGAATGTTTACAAAGGATTTTCTTTAGGAGCTAATATCAGCTATCTTTTTGGAAATATAGTACATGATAATTATATTATACCGAGTAACCAGAATACGATTGACGGGATAATTGAAAATAAACTCCATGTGTCAGATTTTCATGTTGAATTTGGAGCTCAATATACTTATAAAATTAATGAGAAAGATAAGTTTACTATAGGGGCGGTTTATTCTCCTAAGAAAGCTTTGTTGGGACATGAGTATAAGACAGAGCAAGTTTATAGTAGTTCCTCCTCATCTACAACATCTCAAGTCGAAAAATCGGATACCACTTCATTAAAGGGCAATTATGAGATAGCTTCTACATATGGTCTTGGATTTACTTATTCTCGGGATAATTTGTTTACGGTGGGTGCTGATGTTACTCTTCAAGACTGGAAAGATACTCGCTATGCAGGTCGTACCGATACTTTAAATAATCGGATAAAAGTCGCTGTTGGTGGTGAATATATCCCCAATATTCTTTCTCGTAATTATTTAAAACGGGTACGATATCGTTTGGGTGCTTTTTATAACCAGTCTTATTTGAAGGTGAGTGATGCGTCTACGAATTCTTCGATGAATATGCGTGAGGTAGGAGTTAGTTGTGGTTTTGGCCTTCCTATTAAGAGTGATAAATCTATTGTGAATCTTGGACTTGAATATGTTAATCGACGTACAACACCACAGTCATTGATTACAGAAAATTATTTAAGAGTTTCGGTAAGTCTTACTTTTAATGAGTTTTGGTTTTTTAAACGTAAATTTGAATAGAATAATTGTTACATAAAAATTTTATATGATTTTGTTCTTATGGAGCAAAATCATATTTTTTATAAATAAGGGATAAATATTTGTTGAATTCTGGAGTGTATTATTTACTGTTTTAAGTAGACGAAAGTTTTTTATTAGCTATTTTTATTTGTGAGTCTAATTGATTATTGAGGGTTACAATTAGGTGTAAAGTGGAGATAGGGAATGTACTTTAAAAAAAGTAGCGAGTTATTTTTGTTTTGTTACAATTCGCTTTTCATTTGATAGTAAGAAAACTTTATATGTTGAATTTTGAGAAAAAAAATTAAATTTATTGGATATATCAATTAAATACTATAAGAATAAAGTTTGGAAATAGTTGTATCTGTTAAATTTTGATATAAATATTAGATTCTATATCATGAATTCGCTAAATTTGTAATCAAAATATTGCCTTTTATAGTGAATTATTTTGAAAAGAGGCAAAATCTAAGTGAATGGGTAATTCTGAATTTACAACATATACTCGAAATAAGGCGTTCGCAGGTATATATGTCGCCTTGTCTGTCGCAGTTTTTGTATCTGTGTTCTTTTCTTCATGTGAGAAAAAAATAAAAAATGAAGTAGTTAAAGGATTTACCGATATTAAGAAAGTTCCTACTCTGCGCACACTTGATGTGACTACAATGATTTCGGATTCGGGTATAACTCGTTATAAAATAGTTGCTAAAGAATGGCTGATGTTTGAGAATGCAGATGAGCCGTATTGGTATTTCCCTCAAGGAATATATGTCGAGCAATTTGATTCACTTTTTAAAACAGAAGCTTTTATTATTGGAGATACAGCTATTTATCATAAGAATAAGCAATTATGGGAATTGAATGGTAATGTTCGTATGGAAAATGTGAAAGATGAAATATTCCTTACTCAACAACTGTTTTGGAACCAACGTAAACAAGAAATTTATTCGGATAGTGATATTCATATTCAGCGAGTTGATAAAATAATCGAAGGGAAGGGTTTTGTTTCTAACGAATCTATGACGCGTTATACAATAAAACAGACTAATGGAATTTTTCCTATGAAAGAAAGCGAGGCTCAGTCTTCTCAAAAAAATGATAGTGCCCGTATGGCTGCTCGAAATAATGCCAAACATTATGCACCTAAACAGGAAGGAGGAGCTCAATGACGGCTACTGTTTGGATTGTAGTGGTATCTTTGATTTTTTCAGCTTTTTTTTCAGGGATGGAGATTGCTTTTGTATCATCCAATAGAGTTCGTTTTGAACTGGATATGAAGAAGGAAACTCTTTTGGGTCGGGTGTTGAATTTGTTTTATCATCATCAAGAACAATTTATTTCTACTATGTTGGTGGGTAATAATATTGCATTGGTGATTTATGGTATCGGTATGGCCGAACTACTTTCTCCCGTGTTATCTTATATATATGATAATGATGTGTTTGTTTTGTTTAGCCAAACATTGTTATCGACCTTGCTTATTTTGTTGACTGCCGAATTTTTTCCTAAAACTTTATTCCGTATAAATCCGAATTCGGTACTTCGTTTTTTTGCATTGCCTGTGTATCCGATATATTTGATTTTATATCCTCTTTCGAAATTAACATCTTTGTTTTCAAAAGGAGTCTTGTGGCTAAGTGGAGTTAAAATATCAAACCATCAGGAAGAGGGTGCAATGAGCAAAGTCGACCTTGATTATTTTATACAGCAAAGTATTGATGAAGCAGATAATGAGCAGGAAGTCGAGACTGAAATGAAGATATTTCGGAATGCCTTAGACTTTTCTAATGTCAGGTTAAGAGATTGTATGATACCCAGAAACGAAATTGTTGCTGTAGACAGGGATAGGACAATGAGGCAAGAGCTTATATCGGCTTTTATAGAGACAGGCCTTTCTAAAATAATTGTTTATAAAGAGAATATTGATGATATAGTTGGTTATATACATTCTTCTGAAATGTTTAAGCAATCAGTAGATTGGCGTGTTCATATAAAACCTATTTTGCAGGTGCCTGAAACTATGTTGGCATCGAAATTGATGAAAAGCCTGATGCAGCAGAAACGAAGTATTGCTGTTGTGATAGACGAATTCGGCGGGACCAGTGGTATTATTACATTAGAAGACCTCCTTGAAGAAATATGTGGGGATATAGAAGATGAGCACGATATTCGTAATTATATATCACAGAAAGTTGGTGAAAATGAGTACCTTTTCTCGGGGCGATTGGAGATAGAGAAAATAAATGAGATGTATGATTTGGAGATACCTGAATCTGATGAATATCAGACTATAGCAGGATATATTTTGTATCATCATAAAACTATACCACAACAGGGGGAGATTGTGGAGATTGGACCTTATAAATTTAAAATACTAAAGAGGAATGCAACAAAAATAGAGATTGTCAGAATGAAAATGGAGAAATAAACGATTTTTTTTTATTATTCATCACGGATATAAAGGCATTTTTTGTATCTTCGTGCGCTTACTTGAAATAAGAAAACAAAAAATAAAACTAATAAACATAAACTAGTAAATGGCTACGTTAGAGAAAATCAGAGGTAAAGCAGGGCTGTTAGTCACCGTTATCGGTGTAGCATTACTTGCATTTATCGTTGGAGACTTATTGAATTCAGGCCACACTTTCTTTAGGATGAATCAAGATAAGGTGGCAGTAATCAATGGAAAGAGAATTACGACAGAGGAGTTTCAAACAAGAGTGCAAGCCCGTACTGACGAAATGCAGAACATGTATAAGAGATATGGTATGTCTCTTCCTGAAGGGTCTGCTGCTCGTATCAACAAAGAAGTTTTTGACCAGATGATTAACGAGGTTTTGCTGGAAGAAGAAGCTGATAAGTTGGGTATTGCAGTATCGAAAGAAGAATTGGCAGATTTATTACAGGGTGATAATATAGTTCCTCAGGTAAAACAATTGTTTACTAACCCTCAGACTGGAGTTTTTGATAAACAAGTATTGTTGAACTTTTTGAATGTTATTTTGAATGAGAATAGTCCTGAAGCTCAAAATCCAGAGACTGCTGAACAAATATCTCAACAGCGTAAGATGTGGCTTGATATGGAGAAGAGTGTGAAGCAGCAACGACAAGTTGAAAAGTTCTTTACTTTGATGACAAAGTCGGTACAGGCCAATAAGCTGGATATCGAAGCTGCTTATCAGAATGGTAAGGTGAGTGCTGATTTTGCTTATGCAGTACAGTCATATTCTTCAATTCCCGATTCTACTGTAAAAATTAGTGATTCGGAATTAAAAGAGCTTTATAATAAAGAAAAAGAAAATTTTAAGCAGGATGAGAAACGCGTTGTGAAGTATTTTTCTGTAGATATAGTTCCTAGTGAAGGGGATTATAAGATTACAGAAGAAAAAATAAATAATCTCAAAAATACTTTTACGACGACGCAGGATGTTGCTGGTATGTTGAGCCTGAATACAGATGTGCCTTATACTGATGCTTATGTGGCAGAGCGTAGTATGGATACCGATATGAAAAATTTTGTGGCTAATGCTCAAGTTAATGATGTTGAAGGTCCTATTTTTGTAAATAATGCCTATAAGATGTATCGGTTGATGGGGAAGACTGTAGCTCCTGATTCTGTTAAGGTACGTCATATTATGTACCCCTTACAAAAAGATGAGCAGATGACTGCACAGTTTGATAGCTTGTTGAATGTTTTAAAAAATGGGGGCGATTTTGCTCAGTTGGCTCAGAAATTTTCAGTGGATCAATCTTCTGCTCAGAATGGTGGGGATTTGGGCTGGATGACTGAAACTTCAGCTGTTCAATTAGGACAAAAATTTGTAAATGCTATATTTAATAGTAACGGTTCCGGATATATGACTGTGGAATCTCCTTATGGCCGCCACATCGTACAGGTGACCGAACGTACCGCACCGGTAGCAAAAGCAAAAGTTGCACAATTGGTAATGAATGTACGTCCTAGTTCCGAGACGTATAGTACGTTGTATAACGGGGTAAGTCAATATATTGCTACGAATACAGATGTCGAATCATTTGAGAAAAATGCGAAAGATAAGGGATATATCGTATCTACGGCAAATCTTACGCGAGATGATGTAAGTTTGGGTAACATCAACGACGCTCGTCAGGCAATCAAGTGGGCTTTTAATGCTAAGAAAGGAGCAATTTCAGAGATTTATAATGTCGAGAATAAATTCATGGTTGCAGCCTTGGCTGATGTGCAAAAAGAAGGTTATGCCGATGTGAAACAGGTGGAACCTCAATTGAAAGCAAAATTGATGGCTGATAAGAAAGCTGAAATAATCATGGATGATTTGCAGGGTAAAAATGCAAAGAGTCTTGATGCTTATGCTCAGGCTATGAAATCGCGTATTGATACAGCTAAATTTGTTAGTTTTGCTGTAAATGCTATTGCCGGTGTAGGTTTCGAACCGGTTCTGACAGCAAAAGCTCCGTATGCTGATTTAAATACTTTGGTTGGTCCTGTAAAAGGAAATAATGGAGTCTATGTTTTCTCAGTATATAATAAGACAGAAAATAAGGAACCGATGAATGCAGATACAGAAAAACAAAAGTATATGCAATCTGTCAATCAGATTATTTCCAGTCAATTGATAAATGTTATGAAGGATAAAGCCGAAATAGAGGATAATCGTATTAAATTCTTCTGATTTTCAGGTTCAAAATGATATAAAAAGCGAGGGTGCATTTTAAATGCACCCTCGCTTTTTATATCATTTTGTTTCTTTTCTGATAAGAAATCAATTTTTCCAATGGGTTCAGATAATGATTTCTTTAAGATATTATCTTCGTATAATACTGGTTGACATTTTTTGTTGGTAGTGCATAATCACAGTTATATTAATAAGTTAGTTTTATTGTTTATCTATCGTATAAAATCATATCTGTTTTTAAAAAGCTTTCATTTATAGTAATAGGTATATTCAAACATTCGTTATTTATTTCTACTTTTGTATCGATATGGATAATAAATCAGAAAAAAAGCATTTGGCTGGAATGTCAGCTTCTGAAATTACGGAAGTTGTAGAGAGTCTGGGAATGCCTCGATTTACGGCAAAACAGATAGTATCCTGGTTATATGAAAAGCGAGTAAATTCGATTGATGAAATGACCGATTTGTCAAAAGTGAATCGAGGGAAATTACTGGAAAAGTATGATGTGGGTTATGTTGCGCCAGTTCAGGAGATGCGTTCGGTAGATGGTACGGTAAAATACTTGTTTGCCACTTCACATGATAGTTCGGTGGAAGCAGTTTATATACCAGATAAGGAGCGGGCAACACTTTGTGTTTCGTCACAAGTCGGGTGTAAAATGAATTGTTTGTTTTGTATGACAGGTAAACAGGGTTTTACTCGTAATTTAACGGCAAATGAAATTTTGAATCAGATAATATCTATTCCGGAGAGCCGTACTCTTACCAATTTGGTATTTATGGGAATGGGAGAGCCGTTCGATAATATTGATGAACTGATGAAAGTACTTTCTATTTTGACTTCGGAATGGGGATTTGCCTGGAGTCCTAAACGGATAACTGTTTCTACCATTGGGCATCGTGTGGGAATGGAACGGTTCTTAAAAGAAAGCGATTGTCATTTAGCTGTAAGCTTACATTCTCCTTTTCCTGTAGAGCGATTGTCTTTAATGCCTGTAGAAAAGGCATATCCGGAATATGAAATTATTGAAAAACTTCGGCAGTATGATTTCTCGAAACAGCGTAGGCTTTCGTTTGAATATATTATGTTTAGAGGATTAAATGACTCGTTAAGGCATGCAGAGGAACTTGTACGCTTATTGAAAGGCTTGCATTGTCGTATAAATTTGATACGTTTTCATGCAATTCCTGATGTGGCATTAAGGACTTCGGATGAGTCTTCCATGGTGCAATTTAGGAATTATCTTACGAGAAAAGGTATAATTTGTACGATCCGTTCGTCTCGGGGTGAAGATATTTTTGCTGCATGTGGAATGTTGTCTACTGCAAGAACGCAGAAGATGAAATTAAGGGAATAATGAGTTTGTAGATTTTTTGCTAAAATGCTTTTTTTTACAATATAAATATTAACTTAGAGCTTGAATAGAAATATAGTATAATGGAAGATAATTATAAAGTCCGGGTAGGAATTACCCAAGGAGATATAAATGGGATAGGATATGAAGTAATATTGAAAACTTTATCCGATCCTCGAATTGTAGAGGTATGTACACCAATAGTTTATGGTTCACCTAAAGTTGCAGCTTATCATCGTAAAGCACTGGACTTACCTTCTCTTAATTTTAATATCATTAATTCTGCAGAGCAAGCTTCGGATTTGAAGTTGAATATTATTAATTGTATTGATGAAGAAACGAAAGTGGAGCTTTCAAAACCAACTTTACAATCGGGACAGGCTGCTTATTTGGCTCTTGAAGCAGCAGCAGCAGATATAGAAAGAGGTGTCATAGATGTAATGGTTACAGCTCCTATTAATAAACATAATATACAGTCTGAAAATTTTGATTTTCCTGGGCATACTGAATTTCTTGAGAAGAGATTAGGGAAAGGGCGTAAATCTTTAATGATATTGATGAATGAGCATTTGCGCGTGGCTCTTGTTACGGGACATGTGCCTCTGAGTCGGGTGCCGGAACTTATTACTAAAACAGATATTATACAAAAACTTCGTGTATTCAATCATTGTCTGAAACAAGATTTTGGGATTATCAAGCCTCGTATTGCTGTACTATCTCTTAATCCTCATGCTGGTGAAGATGGATTGTTAGGCACGGAGGAAAAAGATATTATCGTCCCAGCGTTGAAAGAGGCTGGAGATATGGGTATTTTATGTTTTGGACCTTATGCAGCTGACGGTTTTTTTGGGTCAGGTCATTTTACTCATTTCGATGGAGTTCTTGCCATGTATCATGACCAAGGACTGGCTCCGTTCAAGACTTTGGCTATGGAAGATGGAGTCAATTTCACTGCCGGGTTGCCCATTATACGTACTTCTCCTGCACACGGAACAGCATATGATATTGCTGGAGAAAATAAAGCTTCTGAGGAGTCTTTCCGTCATGCTATGTATTTAGCGATTGATGTCTTTGGCTGCCGTTCTCGTTATAAAGAAGCTCATGCTAATCCTCTTCGTAAACAATATTTTGATAAGAGTGGGGATAATGAGGTATTGAATCTCGAGGAGGAAGAGAAAGAAGAGTAATTGAGGATAATTGCTGTACAAAATATTCTGTAAGTAAATTTTTTTGTTTAACATATATTATGATTTTCGGACACTTGTGGTTTTAGATGTAAACTTCATAGGTGTCCGAAAGTTTTCTTTTATAGTTTATTTAAATCCTTTTATTTATTAGTAAAGTCGTTTTTTTTTATTAAATTCAGATTACTAGAAAAGTTTTTTGAGTTTTCTGAGTGAAATTATTTAAGTGTTAAAAATAACAGTTTCTTTTGTTTGATAACGAATATTACGGACATTTGCACTAATGAAATATAATTGTAATATATAATGAAATATGCAGTAATTGCAGCAGGAGAGGGTTCTCGATTGGTTGAAGAAGGTATAATAGAACCTAAACCTTTAGTTAGAATAAATGGGGAAACAATGATAGATCGTTTGCTGCGTATTTTTTTGGAAAATAATGCAGAATCGATAAGTATTATAGTTAATAATGAGATGACTGTGGTACAAAAGTATGTTCAGGGGCTGAAATTAGCAGTTCCTGTAAATATTGTCGTAAAGTCGACTCCGAGTTCTATGCATAGTTTTTATGAACTGACTCCCTATTTAAAGGGAGGAAAATTTGTTTTAACCACGGTCGATACAATGTTCCGAGAGGAAGAGTTTGCAGAATATGTATCGGAGTTTGATAAGAGTACTGATATTGATGCTCTCATGGCGGTAACGGATTATATTGACGATGAAAAGCCTCTTTATGTGGAAACGGATGGTAATTTAGATATCATCGGATTTAAGGATGTTGTATATTCGGGAGCACGATATATTTCGGGAGGAATTTATGGCTTGTCTGATAATGCATTAGATATTCTGAGAGATTCTATGATGGAAGGAGTTTCTCGTATGCGCAATTATCAACGTCGTCTTGTAGAAAACGGATTGAAGCTAAAAGCCTATCCTTTTTCAAAAATTATTGATGTTGACCATGCAAGCGATATAGAAAAGGCTGCAATTTTTGTTAAAAGATAAAATGATAGAAATGGACCAGTGTACTGTTATAGCCGGAGTAAAAAGAGCTGGAGCTTATTCGCCTAATCATATAGGAAATGATGCTGCGATATTTGAGCAGACAATGCAGCATTTGCATAGTATGGGTTATGTAATACATTATTATTCGGAAGAAGAGTTTCAGACAACGGAGATAAAAGAACCCATTATTGTGAATATGTGTCGAGAGATGACATCCATAAAGAAACTTCAGGCTTTAGAGAAAGAAGGAAAAATTATTATTAATTCGGGATTTGGAATAGAAAATTGTACCCGAGAAAGGATGACTAGACTTTTGGTAAGTGCAGGAGTGCCTTATCCTGAAAGTATAATTGTTTCTACTTCGGCACCAGTACAAGAAGAGTTAGAAAAGAAACGTTTTATCAATTGTTGGATAAAACGGGGAGATTTTCATGCTATGCATAAAGAAGATGTCAGTTATGTAAGGCATCCGGAGGAAGCACAAGATATACTTCGGGAATATGCTTTGAGAGGTATAAGACGAGCAGTTATAAATAGGCATCTTGAGGGAGATTTAGTTAAGTTTTATGGTATTGCCAATAGTGATTTTTTTTATTGGTTCTATCCTTTTGATATGCATCATAGTAAATTTGGACATGAGCAAATTAATGGAAAAGCAGTGGGAATACCATTTTCGATAGATGAGATGCAGTCTATTTGTAAAAAGGCTTCAGAGGTGCTTAACGTACATGTTTTTGGAGGAGATTGCATAATATCTTCTGAAGGAGATATACGAATAATAGATTTTAATGATTGGCCCAGCTTTGCTCCATGCCGGGATGTAGCATCATTACATATTGCTCGTTGCGTACATAATGTTATTGAAAAAGAGTTGTCGATACGGGCATATTCTACAGTACTAAAGGAGGCTTGATTGGAAATGAAAGAGAAGGGGAAACAGGAAAGGGTACCTTTGGAGGCAACTTTAAAATCAATGGATACAGAAGAGACCATTGATTTGTGGTTTTATCGTCCGATTGGATATAGGTGGGCTCTTTTATTCCAAAAATTGGGTATTACACCTAATGTAGTGACTATAGCTTCGATATTCATCGGAATAGCTGCAGGGGTATTGTTTTATTTTGATGATTTGGTGTATAATGTGATTGGAATGTTGTTGTTAGTTTGGGCTAATTCGTATGATAGTGCGGATGGGCAGTTGGCTCGGATGACAGGACAATATTCTCGTTTGGGACGTATTCTTGATGGGCTAAGTGGAGACCTTTGGTTTATAACTATTTATATATCGTTGTGTTTACGGCTTATGAACTCAGGATGGGGACTGTGGGCTTTTTTATTAGGTGCTGTAGCAGGATATAGCCATATTCGTCAGGCTGCTTTAGCAGATTATTATCGTAATTTCCATCTATTTTTTGTGAAAGGCAAATCTGGTAGTGAGTTAGATGATTCATGCCAGTTAGAAGCTAATTATAAAGCTATGAGTTGGAAGAAAAATTTTATCAATAAATTGGTAATGTTTTTTTATATTGGGTATACTCGTAATCAGGAGCGTTTTACTTCTTGTATGCAAAGATTGAGAGAAATAATCCGCTCGAAGTATGGAGAGGAAGTTCCTGTTTTATTCCGAGAAGCATTTAGAGCCCAAAGTAAACCATTGATGAAATATACCAATATGCTTTCATTCAACACTCGGGTTATTGCTTTATTTATTTCCTTGTTTATAAATGAGGTTTGGCTTTATTTTGTTTTTGAGTTATCAATATTGAATATTATGTTGATATATATGCGTAACCGTCATGAAAAAATATGTAGTAATTTTGTGGAGAAAATCTTGAAGAAAGGCATATAATTATGATAAAAGGACTAATATTTGATTACGGGGGGACTATCGATTCTGACGGTGTACATTGGAGTGAAATTTTGTGGGAAAGCTATTTGCAGTATAACATTCCGGTAAGTAAGGCTCAGTTTAGGAATGTTTATGTTTTGGCAGAGAGGGAATTGGCAAAACATCCGTATATAAGGTCTGAGTACAATTTTTATGATTTATTGAAGATAAAAATAGACTTGGAGTTAGGATATTTGATCGAGCAGGGAGTATTGGAGTTAATTTATAAAAAATATGCAACTGAGATGGCCCGATTTTGCTATGATAAAGCTCGGAAAACTGTAAGTAATGCTTGTAAGATTCTTGATTCTTTGAATGAGCGTTATCCAATGGTACTGGTATCGAATTTTTATGGGAATATACAGACTGTACTTACGGATTTTGGATTGAATAAATATTTTAGTCATGTAGTAGAATCTGCAGTAGTAGGAGTACGTAAGCCCAATCCACGAATATTTGAGCTCGGAGTTGAAGCCTTGGGATTAAAACCTCAAGAAACTGTTGTTATTGGGGATAGTTATAAAAAAGATATAGTTCCGGCTTCTTCGTTAGGTTGTCAAACTATATGGTTGAAGGGGAAAGGTTGGACAGACGAGGAAGATGTAATCAAACATGAGCATATTATTTATAGCTTTGGAGATTTAAAAAATATATTGTTAAAAGTTGTATAAGATGTCTTTTGCAAAGGTATATTATAAAACTGTTCTGTTTTTCTTTAAAAATATATTGAAAGGTCATATCTCTGGCTTTTTATAGTTTGCAAGGCAATTATTAACGTAAAAACCTTTTACAGAATAAAAAAAGAATATATATTTACTAAAAAATTAACCGGTAACAGAAGTAAAGTTATCTAACGATTTTATTCAACTAAAAAAGTTGTTTTAAAGAAACAAGATTATGGAAAAAATTAATGTGAAAAAGGCCGACGGTAAGTTAGGCGTTTTGGTTGTCGGTGTAGGGGGAGCAGTAGCCTCTACATTTGTAGTCGGTACGTTAGCCGTAAGAAAGGGATTAGCAAAACCTATTGGTTCTATTACCCAATTGGCCAATATCCGTTTAGGAAAAAAAGAAGAAAACAGATTTCCCAAAATTAAAGATGTTGTGCCTTTGGCCGATCTTAATGATATTGTATTTGGCGGTTGGGACATATTTGAAGATAATGTTTATGAAGCAGCAAAGCATGCAGAGGTTCTGGAACAAAAAGATTTGGATGGAGTAAAAGACGAGCTTGTTGCGATTAAACCAATGAAAGCTGCATTTCTTCAGGAATATGTAAAACGTTTGCATGGTACTTGGGTGAAAGAAGCCGGGACCAAATGGGATATGATGGAACAAATTCGTGAAGATATTCGTAATTTCAAAGCTAAAAATAATTGCTCTCGTTTAGTGGTGATATGGGCCGCAAGTACAGAGGTTTATATTCCGATGAGTGAAGTTCATATGGATTTGGCAAAATTCGAAAAGGCAATGAAGGAAAATAGCCCTGAAATAGCTCCGAGTATGTTGTATTCTTATGCTGCTATTTCCGAAGGCGTTCCTTTTATAAATGGAGCTCCGGCTTTGACTGTGGATATGCCTGCCATTTGGGAACTGTCAAAACAGAAGAATGTACCTATTTGTGGGAAAGATTTTAAGACAGGCCAGACTATGATGAAGACTGTATTGTCTCCGATGTTAAAGACTCGTATGTTAGGTTTGAGCGGATGGTTCTCGACGAATATTTTGGGAAATCGTGATGGTGAGGTTCTGGACGATCCTGATTCATTCAAAACAAAAGAGGTCAGCAAATTATCGGTTATTGATACTATTCTTGAGAAAGATTTGTATCCAGAACTTTATAGTAATATTTATCATAAAGTTCGTATTAACTATTATCCTCCTCGTAAGGATAATAAGGAAGGTTGGGATAATATCGACATATATGGATGGATGGGCTACCCGATGCAGCTAAAGGTTGATTTTTTGTGTAGAGATTCTATTTTGGCAGCACCTTTATGCTTAGATTTAGTCCTTCTTACTGATTTAGCACAACGTTGTGGCTTTTCTGGTATTCAGAAATGGTTGTCATTCTATTTTAAGAGTCCAATGCATACACTTGAGACACAGCCGGAACATGACTTGTTTGTTCAATATCGTATGTTGAAAGATAAGTTGCGTAATATTATTGGAGAAGAATCCGTTGAATATATTGATTGATAAGATTGATTAATTAAAAGTTAAAGTGAAGTTTCTGGATATTCTGGGAGCTTCACTTTAACTTTTTATTCCTATCTTTTGTCGATTTGCGAATTGCCCAAATAATGTTATCTTTGTATAATATTTCCAGGTGAAATAAGATGATATATAAACAAAATAAAATCTGAATTTATTTAAATGGGAAAAGTTTTAATTATTGGTGCAGGAGGTGTAGGTACCGTTGTTGCTCATAAAGTAGCGCAAAATCCTGATGTGTTTACAGAAATTGTGTTAGCCAGCCGTACCAAGTCGAAATGTGATACTATTGCAAAAGCAATAGATTGTAACCGTATTAAAACGGCTCAGGTAGATGCGGATAATGTAGAGGAATTGATAAAACTCTTTAATGAGCATAAACCCGATATTGTCATTAATGTAGCATTGCCATATCAAGATTTGACTATTATGGATGCCTGTTTAGCTTGTGGTGTGAACTATCTCGACACAGCTAATTATGAACCAGTAGATGAGGCAAAATTTGAATATAAATGGCAATGGGCTTATCAGGAACGTTTTAAGGATGCAGGTTTGACTGCTATTCTTGGGTGTGGTTTTGACCCAGGAGTATCAGGAGTATATACTGCTTATGCTGCAAAGCATTATTTTAAAGAAATGCAATACCTTGATATTGTTGATTGTAATGCAGGAGATCATGGTAAAGCATTTGCAACTAATTTTAATCCTGAGATTAATATACGAGAGGTTACTCAAAAGGGAAAATATTACGAGAATGGTAAATGGATATATACTGAGCCGCATGAAATACATAAAGCTTTAACATATCCTAATATAGGCCTAAAAGAATCGTATGTAATCTATCATGAGGAGCTGGAATCTTTGGTTAAGAATTATCCTACGTTAAAACGTGCTCGTTTCTGGATGACATTTGGGCAAGAATATCTGACTCATTTACGTGTAATTCAAAATATCGGAATGGCACGTATTGATCCTATTATATATAATGGAATGGAAATTGTTCCTATACAATTTCTAAAGGCCGTATTGCCTAATCCTGGAGAGTTAGGTGAAAATTATGTCGGAGAGACTTCTATAGGTTGTCGGATAAAAGGTATAAGTAAGGATGGTAAGGAGATGACTTATTACGTGTATAATAATTGTAGCCACCATGCAGCTTACCTTGAAACTGGTGCACAGGGAGTAAGTTATACTACAGGTGTACCGGCGATGATTGGTGCAATGATGTTCCTCAAGGGGTTATGGAAAAAACCGGGAGTGTTTAATGTAGAAGAATTTGATCCCGATCCATTTATGGAGCAGCTTAATAAACAAGGGTTGCCTTGGCATGAGGTATTTAATGAGGATTTGGAAGTCTGATATTGTAAAGATTTATTTAGGACTTATTATTTCAATTATTGTCATTTCAGATTACAGAATTTTTTGATTATTGGATTTATTTCTGTATCTGAAATGGCAATTATATTTTTAGGTTGGTCAGAACAGAATATTCTAAAGAAAATCCATGAAAAATATATATAATCTTTTTCGTATAGCGTCCCGTATTCGTAGTCAAAGGTTGAAATTATTAGGTATTTATTTTTTACATATGACCCGTCAGCGTTATCTGGGAGTTTTTATAGATCCTATATTAGCCTGTAATTTCAGATGTCGTATGTGTTATTTCAGTGATGGGGAAAAAAGAAAAACATTGAAAGGCAGTTTAGCTTTTCAGGATATTGAAGCTATTTCGAAGTCTTTATATCATCGGGCATTGAAGTTACAAATAGGATGTGGAGCAGAGCCCACTTTGTATAAGGACTTATATAAAGTAGTCGCTTTGGGTAAACAGTATAAAGTTCCTTATATTTCGCTTACTACGAATGGAAACATTTTGACTTATGAATCTTTGTATAAGCTTGTTGCTACAGGGCTGGATGAGTTGACTTTATCTATGCATGGAGTGAAAAAAGATACGTATGAGTACATGATGGTTAATGGGAAATATGAGAAGTTTTGTGCATTGATAGACGCGACGATAAAAGTAAAGCAACAGTATCCTGGTTTCAAGTTGCGGATAAATTATACGATGAATGGGGATAATGTAGAAGAACTTTCTCAGTTATTTGATATATTCCCTGATTTGCCAGTCGATATATTACAATTACGACCAATTCAGAATATAGGCAATACGGTATATAGTAATTATTCTTTGGAGAAACTTTTTTCTTATTTTGAATCTGTTATAAGACCTTTACATGATGAGTGTGTTCGACGTGGAATAATATGCATATCTCCGACAAAAGAAAATCTGAATGTATTGCAAAGTAAGGAAACTTCCGATATGATAAGTGATGTGACGTATTGTTATATTTCTCCTGATATTTGTTGGAAAGAGGATTTTGATTACCGTACGCAAAATTTTGAGCAGTATTCGAGGAAGCATCATTTAGGGTGGTCTTTGATAAAAAAGATATGTCTTCCGTTCAAAAGGACAAAGGTCAATAAAACACGTAAAATGAATTATACGGTAGAATAAAAAGATAAATATTATTGTAGAAGGGTTTGTTAATATCTGTTTATTTGTTGGTGATTAGTTTTAATAGAAAAAGAATTTATCTTCTTAACTTTAAGAAAAGCTAAGATACATTTTCTATTTATCTATTTCCGAGATAGCAAATATATTCAGGATTAGATTTGTTTAGAGTAAAGAGTCTCCTTTTTGAATATTTTTTCCAAGAAGAAACCTAGAAGATATTAAATAGAAATTTTGTAAGATAAAAATATTTGAGATATGCTATTATTTGGCATATCTCATTTGTATATTTGCCGATATAAAGATAGGAAGTTGAGGCGCTATCGTATTGCAGTTGTTGCATCAGTATTTTTTGTTATCTTTGAAAAAGTAATAATTATAATAACGGTTGTAAATATGGCATTAAAAGTTGGAGATAAAATCCCCGAGATATTGGGAGTAAATCAATATGGAGAAGAGGTAAAAGCTAAAGATCTTGCAGGTAAAAAATTGGTTTTATACTTTTATCCTAAAGATAGTACGCCAGGATGCACAGCTGAAGCATGCAGTCTACGGGATGGATATGAAAGATTGAGGGCTGCGGGCTATGAGGTTATCGGGGTTAGCAAAGATTCTATAAAATCTCATCAGAAGTTTATAGAAAAGCAGGATTTACCTTTCCAGTTGATTGCGGATACAGATACTACTTTAAATCAGGTGTTCGGGGTATGGGCAGAAAAGAAGATGGCTGGACGTACCTATATGGGAACTTTGCGTACGACATTCTTGATTGATGAGAATGGAATTGTAGAAAAAATTATTGATAAGGTTGATACGAAGCGACATGCAGAACAGATATTGGATGATAAATTAAGATAAATAGTTATGGACAGTACAGAAGTAAATGCTGAGAGCAAAGCAGGAAGAGTACCTGTGTCAAATGAAAAATTGAAGGCATTGCAAGCCGCAATGGACAAAATAGAAAAGAATTATGGTAAAGGTGCCATTATGAAAATGGGGGACGACCATGTAGAAGAAATAGCCGTAATTTCTACGGGATCTATTGGCCTGAATGCAGCTTTGGGAGTTGGTGGTTTTCCACGTGGGCGTGTTATAGAGATTTATGGACCGGAGTCTTCTGGAAAAACGACATTGGCAATACATGCAATAGCTGAAGCTCAGAAGGCAGGGGGGATTGCAGCAATCATTGATGCAGAGCATGCATTTGACCGTTTTTATGCTGAAAAATTAGGAGTAGATGTCGAGAATCTTTGGATTTCTCAGCCAGATAGTGGAGAACAAGCTTTGGAGATTGCAGAGCAACTCATTCGTTCGTCGGCTGTCGATATTGTTGTAATAGATTCTGTGGCAGCATTAACTCCAAAAGCTGAGCTTGAAGGAGAAATGGGTGATTCGAAGATGGGATTGCAAGCTCGTTTGATGTCACAAGCTTTGCGTAAACTTACGGCGACAATTAATAAAACAAATACGACATGTATTTTTATCAATCAGTTGCGTGATAAGTTAGGTGTAATGTTTGGTAATCCTGAAACGACGACAGGTGGTAATGCATTGAAGTTTTATGCTTCAGTGCGTCTTGATATACGGCGTATTAGCCAAATAAAAGATGGAGATGAAGTGATTGGTAATCAGACAAGAGTAAAAGTTGTAAAAAACAAAGTAGCACCTCCTTTCCGTAAGGCTGAATTTGATATTATGTTTGGGGAAGGAATTTCTAAATCTGGAGAAATTATTGATTTAGGGGTAGAAAAAGGAATTATTAAGAAAAGTGGTTCATGGTTTAGTTATGGTGAAATCAAGTTGGGGCAGGGGCGTGATGCTGCAAAAAAATGTATCAGTGACAATCCTGAGTTAGCTGAGGAGCTTGAAGGTTTGATAATGGAAGCACTGAAACCAGCTAAATAAGTTATTTTCAAAATATTCGTAATAAAAAATTCAGGCTTAAACACCTGAATTTTTTATTTAGTGATTTTTGTCTGTAATAAATAGGGGTGCAAAATTCAATTTTTGAAAATATGAACTTATAATTTGAAATTTGAGTATCCTAAAAGCCTAAAGAAAGGGGCGTATCATTACTCAATACAGAGTTTGATAACGCCCCTTTTAAGTGTTATAGTTACAATCTGTAATTTTTTGGAGTGGACATTTTAGTTTTGATACACCCCCATAATGAAATATGGAAATTCGTTATTTCATTCTGTAAAATTCTAAATCCTCGATATCAAATTGGTCGATAAATTTGGCATTTTTTGTAACTTCCGATTCTCCATAATGGATATAAACTTCAGCAGAGGTACGGAATGAGTCGCAACGAGTTGTGTCAAGCAATAGTAGATGTCCCATAATAATATGACCAGCCATTTCTACCATTCGACGGGCATGAAAATCAATGTACTCAGGATCTTTAGTTTCAGTAACTTTCGTAACAATCTTTTCGTAAATCTCGGTCATTGTTTTTAATCGATTACGTAGAGGAATCAAATCTGAAGAAATCTCTTGAGACTCATAAAATTTCATCATATTGAGGTAAGTTCCGGTTGTCACATGACGTATAGCAGCAACAACTTGCAGTTGGGTTGTACCTTCATAAATAGATGTTATACGGGCGTCACGATATATGCGTTCGCAAGCATAATCTTTCATAAATCCAGAACCGCCATGTATTTGTACACAGTCATAGGCATTCTGGTTACAGAATTCGCTACCCATACCCTTGGCCAATGGTGTAAATGCATCTGCTTGTTTTTGATACATCTTCATTTCTGCGCGTTCTTCTTTTTCGAGTTTGCTTTCTTTTGAGATGTCTTCAAGGGTTTTATACATATCAACAAAGCGAGTTGTCTCATAAAGTAATGAACGAGAAGCATCAAGTTTAGCTTTCATTAAAGACAACATTTCATATACGGCAGGAAATTCAATAATAGCTTTACCGAATTGACGACGTTCTTGGGCATAAGACAGTGCTTCGCGATATGCAGCTTCAGATACACCGACAGACTGAGCAGCAATACCCAGACGTGCACCATTCATTAGTGCCATTACGTATTTGATAAGGCCCATTTTCCGGTCACCACAAAGTTCTGCTTTTGCATTGCGGAATACGAGTTCACAAGTGGGAGAACCCTTGATTCCCATTTTGTTTTCGATGCGACGTACGGTAACACCTCCGTTGTTTTTATCATAAATAAACATAGATAAGCCGCGCCCGTCTTTGGTACCTTCTTCGGAACGAGCTAAAACAAGAGCAATGTGTCCATCTCCGTTTGTAATGAATCGTTTTACTCCATTCAGATACCAGCATCCGTCTTTCTCGCTATATGTAGCTTTTAACATTACAGCTTGTAGGTCAGACCCTGCATCTGGTTCGGTCAAGTCCATTGCCATAGTTTCACCGGCACAAACACGAGGCAGATATCTTTGTTTTTGTTCTTCACTGGCAAATTCATATATAGTTTCAGCACAGTCTTGTAATCCCCATATATTTACAAATCCGGCATCAGCACGGCTTACCATGTCTGCTGCCATAATGTAAGGTACCAGAGAAAAATTGAGTCCATTATAGCGACGAGGTAAAGATATTCCCATTAGGCCGGCTTTAACTAAGGCATCCAGATTTTTCTGTGTTCCTGCCGCATATTGTACATGTCCGTCTATGACATGGGGGCCTTCATGATCTACATCTTCGGCATTAGGAGCAACAATGTCACCACAAATTTCCCCCGCAATTTCGAGCACTTTTTCGTAGCTGTCTATTGCGTCTTCATAATCAAAGGGTGCATAATCATATTTTTGCGCATCAGTGTAATTGCGCTCTTTTAAGGCAACCAACCGCTTCATGAGCGGGTGAGTTAAGTGATGTTTCAAATCACTGTTATCCAAATAAAAATTGGCCATATTATTTTACTTTGTTGTTATTACTTAAAGTTTAAAGTTGATAGGAAGTGTGTATAACACATTTACCGGCAATCCGAACTGTGATCCGGGAGTCCACTTGGGCATCGATTTTACCAGATGCATCGCTTCCTGGTCGAGAAATGGGTCTATACTGTGAACTACCTTTATATCGTCAATAGCACCATCTCTTTTCACAACGAAGCGGACGATAACTCTGCCTTCTATTTTCTTTTTTTGGGCAGCTTCTGGGTATTTCAGTTTCTGCAAATAGTTTTTTAATGCTTCTTGCCCTCCAGGAAAGACTGGCAATATTTGATAATGTATGTAAGGTATCAGTTTACCTTCTTCATCGAAACACCGGCTTTTTTCCTTATCGACTTTTCCGTTATCGAACCAATATTCTGCTCTGATATTTCCATTTTTGAAATAAGAAATAGTCTTACCATTTAGCTCATTTTCATTGTATTCGGAGCTGACTTTGATTTTTCCTGATGAATAAAATTCTTTAGAATTACCCTGACGAATCTTTTTTTTCTTTGTATATGACGAGTAATGGACATCACTTATCAGTATTCCCTTTTTATTGAATTTGCGTACCTTAGTAAGACCGATACCATCTATTTTATTTATCACTTCATATCTGTATATCTGGTTGACTTTATTGTTCGAAATCTTTTTATTGTCGACATCATAATATACCGTATCAGTTTGAGCCGATATAAGATGTATCGGATATAGAGTGGTGATAAAGAAAATATATGTAAGCAGATATTTGCTCATCGGATTCAGATATTATTTCGAATTTTTCTTATAATATTTGATCATTTTCGGAAGAATATCTTCTACTGTACCGGTTATAACATAATCGGCGATGGTATTAATAGGTGCATTCGGATCATTGTTTATTGCGATGATCATGGAGCTATCTTGCATACCAGCAATATGTTGTATTTGTCCAGAAATACCACATGCGATATACAGTTTAGGGCGTACGGTCACTCCAGTTTGACCTATCTGTCGTTCGTGTTCTGCAAATCCTGCATCGACAGCAGCACGTGAAGCTCCTACTTCCCCTCCAATAGTAGCAGCTAAGTCATAAAGGAGTTTGAAATTTTCTTTTGAGCCTACACCGTATCCTCCAGCTACAATAATCGGAGCTCCTTTGATATTGACTTTTGACTTTTCTATTTGCCGTTCGATTACTTCAACAACAAAGTCTGTGTCAGAGATGTATTTCGAAATGTCTAACTTTATAATTTCTCCTTTATATGAAGGTGAGACTATTTCTTTTTTCATTACACCTTCACGAACAGTTGCCATTTGCGGACGGCATTCGGGATTTACAATTGTGGCAACGATATTTCCCCCGAAAGCAGGTCGAATTTGATATAAAAGGTTTTCATAATTTTTTCTTTCTTTTTTATCTTCATGGGAACCTATTTCAAGAGAAGTACAGTCTGCAGTCAGCCCGCTATGTAGTGATGATGATACCCGCGGTCCTAAATCTCGGCCAATACTGGTAGCACCCATTAAGCAGATTTGGGGCTTAATTTCTTTAAAAAGATTTACTAAAACAGAAGTGTGTGGCATGGATGTGTAAGGATACAGTCTTTTGTCGTCAGCCAAGTATATAGTGTCTGCTCCATAAGGAAATATCTGTTTTTCGATGCCATCAAGCTTATGTCCAATAACCAGAGCTTCGAGTTTACAATTTAGTTTGTTGGCCAAGGTACGGCCTTTGGTAAGTAATTCGAGACTTACATCGGCAATGATGCCGTCTTCTATTTCGCAATATACAATAAGATTGTTCATAATTTTGTTTTTTAGGAGTTAATGTATATGACTTACAGACATCATCCGATAGTGTGGTTTGCAATTAACTCTTTCATCAAATCGTCAATTTCTACATCTGCACCTGTGAGTCGTTTACTCTCCTTGGCTTGGAATACAACATTTTCTATTGACTTTACTTTTGTGGGAGAACCGGAAAGACCTACTTGCTGTAAATCAGCATCTACGTCTACTACACTCCACTCATTTAATTTCAAATATGGTCGGCTATCTAAAATACTGCCTAAATAGTCATTATCTTGATTTTGACTTTCACTTACAGTTTTGGCATATTTGTATTTTTGTACCAGTTTGGCATTACGGGGCCGACATTCGTCAGCACTCCCATTTACAGTTACTACCAATGGTGTTTTTGCTTCTACTATTTCGATTCCTCTTTCAAGACGACGTTTGATAGTAGCTTTACCATTTTCTATTTTAATAATTTTTTCTGCATATGTAACCTGTGGTATATGCAATTTTTCTGCGACTTGAGGGCCTACTTGAGCAGTATCTCCATCGATTGCTTGGCGACCTCCGATAATAATATCATATTCACCTATTTTACGAACAGCACAAGCCAAAGCATAAGATGTTGCAAGTGTGTCGGCACCAGCAAAGGCTCGGTCAGTCAGTAAAACACCTCCGTCTGCACCTCGGAATAGTCCTTCTCGTAAAATTTCAGCTGCACGGGGAGGTCCCATAGTGAGCAATGATACAGTAGAACCGGGATGCTGATCTTTTAATTGTAACGCTTGTTCCAAAGCATTCAGGTCTTCTGGATTGAAGATTGCAGGTAAAGCTGCGCGGTTGACAGTGCCGTCGGCTTTCATCGCATCTTTTCCAACATTTCGGGTATCCGGTACTTGTTTAGCAAGTACAATAATTTTTAAACTCATAATTTATTAGAGATATTAGATTTGCAATTTTACAAATACAATTATTTATTTTTCGCTTACGCAAATTTACTTAATGCTGTTAATTTGCCAAGTTTTTTTCTACTTATTTTGAATAAGCCCACGTTTTTGATCCAAAAATCAGAAATTTAGGAGTAATAAAAATCTAATCTGAAACAAAATTGTGGATATTTCATTCTTTATTCTGGTTTTTTATTCATAGCTGCTACCATCAAAACAATGTGTACAAATGCATTCTTTGGGAAGACCAATAGATTTTACCAACGTTTCTAATGGATTAAATTTCAATGTGGTGATATTTAATTCTTTACATATACTGTTGACCATGCGACAATATTGTGGGGAATTCGTAGTAGCATATGACGATAGATTTTGAGAATGATTGCCTTCTAATTTTTGTATTGTGCGACGTGTTATTAGCTCTAGTTCAGATTTGGAAGCTGTAAAATTTAAGAATTTGCACGGATAAATAAGCGGAGGACAACTGATGCGCATATGTACTTCTTTGGCACCATAACGATATAAATCGTTGACGTTATCTCTTAGTTGAGTCCCTCTAACAATAGAATCATCACAAAAGACTACTTTTTTATCTTTCAATAAACTTTTGTTTGGAATCAATTTCATCTTGGCCACTAATTCACGCATTTGTTGATTAGGCGGTGTGAAACTTCGTGGCCAAGTAGGGGTGTACTTGACAATTCCGCGCTGATAGGGTATTTTTTTCCCTACAGCATATCCGAGAGACATACCTATACCCGAATCGGGAATGCCGGAAACAAAATCAGCTTCGATATCATCGTTTTTACCCATTTCCAGTCCACAGTCAAAACGCATTTGATCTACATTTTTCCCTTCATATTCACAGACTGGATAACCATAATATACCCATAGGAATGAACATATTTGCATTTTTTCCCCAGGTTTTCTCATTTGAGTAAAACCATCGGCTGTGATATGTACAATCTCTCCTGGACCTAAATTGTAATGAGTTTCATATCCCAAGTTGGGGAAACTACAGGTTTCAGAAGATACTGCAAAGCCATTTTCGCCTTTACCTAAGAGTATGGGAGTGCGTCCATATTTATCACGTGCAGCAATGATTCCGTTTTCAGTAAGTAACAGCATTGAACAGGAGCCTTTAATGCGGTGATATACATTCTCGATTCCTTCCGTGAAATTTTTCCCTTCAATAATTAGCATTGATACCAGCTCAGACTGATTGGTGATGTTATTGCTATGTTCGCAAAAGTGATTACCTTTAGCCAGCAAGTCTTTTTCGAGTTCAGGGATATTATTAATTTTAGCAACAGTTACAATAGCAAATTTGCCAAGGTGAGAATTAATAATGATTGGCTGTGCATCTGTGTCACTAATAACTCCGATGCCAGAGTTCCCACTAAACGATGGTAAATCATCTTCAAATTTAGAGCGAAAATATGAGTTCTCAATATTGTGTATAGCTCGGGTAAAAGTTCCATTGTTTTGAGTTACCATTCCGGCTCGCTTTGTTCCCATATGTGAATTATAATCGACCCCATAAAAAAGGTCGGCTACACATTTTTCTTTCTTGATTGTACCAAAAAATCCTCCCATAGTCTTTTTAATCCTCTGTTTCTTTCTGTATTTTGAAATATTTTTTTAATAAGAACGGGAGGACGACGGTGTTACACCTTTCTCCTCCCGTAGTATGTTCGAGTTTATTTTTGTATTTGTTTTTCTATCCATTTACGAGCATTTACAAATGCTTCTATCCATGGAGTTACTTGATCGTTTTCCTTACGTTCTCTAGGATAGTATGCGCATTGCCAGGGGAAAATTGCTCTTTCTAAGTGAGGCATCATTGCTAAATGACGTCCATCACTTGATGCGATTCCTGCTATTGCATAAGGAGAACCATTTGGATTGGCTGGATATGAGTCATAACTATATTGAGCGACGATGTTGTATTTGTCTTTAGAATAGGGTAGTTTAAATTTTCCCTCTCCGTGTGATACCCAAATGCCCAACTTACTACCAGAAAGAGATCCGAACATGACGGAATTATTTTTAGGTATTGTTAATCCTAAAAATTGGGATTCAAACTTATGTGAATCATTATGTTGCATTTTAGGTTTTTGTTCATGTTCTGGAGTTAATAAGCCTAATTCAACCATTAGCTGGCATCCATTACATATACCTAAGCTCAAGGTATCTTTCCGAGAGTAATACCTATCGAGAGTTGCTTTGGCTTTTTCATTCCATAAGAATCCTCCTGCCCAACCTTTGGCTGAGCCTAATACATCTGAATTGGAAAATCCGCCACAATAGACTATCATATTGACATCTTCCAGTGTTTCACGTCCCGTGATTAGGTCCGTCATATGTACATCTTTTACATCAAACCCCGCCAGATAAAGAGAATACGCCATTTCTCTGTCTCCATTTACACCTTTTTCACGAATAATAGCAGCTTTTATTCCACTTGGGGTACGGCGATCGGCACTAATTCCGTATTGAGATAATTTCCCTGTAAATTCAGGTGCAAATTTTAATTTGATAGGTTGTTGTTTGTAGTTCTCAAATCGAGCTTTAGCGCAAGCTTCTCCACTTTGTTTCCTATCAAGTAAATATGATGAGGAGAACCAGAGGTCGCGCAAGTAATCAATACCAAATTGATATTCGGCATTATCTTTGCTGACTAAAATATGACGCTCACTGCATGGACGAGCTATTTTTAGGAATCCGATTCCTTTATTTTGTAATATTTTTTCGACAGATGTTTTATCTTTTACTTGAATCAGTATCCCTGGATTTTCGCTGAATAATATCTTGATGATATCTTTTTCTGCAAGTTTGTCCAAGTTGACTTCGAGTCCTCCTTCTGTATTGGAGAATGTCATTTCGAGTAGACTTGTAATCATACCTCCAGCAGAGATATCGTGCCCGGCTATAATAAGGTCTTTGTTTATCAGTTCTTGTATTGTATCGAAAGCTGTTACAAAATATTCTGTATCTTTGATTATTGGTGCTTCGTGTCCTATTTTGTTTAATGATTGGGCAAATGCGGAGCCCCCTAATTTGAAACTATCGAATGAAAAATCGATATAGTAAACAGCAGTATTACGGTCACGCACTAATACAGGTGATACGACTTTTTTGACATCAGATACTTCTGCCCCAGCAGAGATAATTACTGTTCCTGGAGAATATACTTTTTCATCTCCGTATTTTTGAGTCATGGAGAGGCTGTCTTTACCTGTCGGGATATTGATGCCAAGGTCACATGCAAATTGACTACAAGCTTCTACAGCTTTATATAGACGAGCATCTTCTCCTTCATTTTTACATGGCCACATCCAATTGGCACTTAAAGAGACGCTGCTTAGGCCTTCTGAGAGCGGAGCCCATATGATGTTTGTCAAAGCTTCAGCTACGGAAAGTATAGAACCTGCTGCAGGATCTATCATCGCTGCTTGTGGAGCATGTCCTATAGACGTTGCAATTCCGGCTTTACCTCGGTAGTCGAGTGCAACGACACCACAGTCACTTAATGGAAGCTGGATTTCTCCTTGGCATTGTTGACGAGCAACTTTTCCTGTTACAGAACGGTCTACTTTATTTGTCAACCAATCTTTACAAGCAACAGATTCAAGTTGTAATACATTTTCGAGATATTCGTGTATCTTGCTAGTTTTGTATTCAATGTCACTATATGTTTCAGTGATAGTTTTATCTGTCATTATAGTGCGGGGAGCTTTTCCAAACATATCTTCCATTGCTAAGTCTATTGGTCTAACTCCATCAGCTTGTTCGAAAACAAAGCGCATATCTCCAGTCGTTTCACCTACATTATACATGGGGGCACGTTCTCGGTCGGCTATGCGTTTTACAATTTCAACATCTTTTTCATGAATGACTATACCCATGCGTTCTTGACTTTCGTTCCCAACAATTTCTTTGGCCGATAAAGTCGGGTCTCCTATGGGTAGTTTATCCATTTCTATTTTTCCACCTGTACTTTCTACTAATTCAGAAAGGGCATTTAAATGGCCTCCCGCACCGTGGTCATGTATCGAAACTATTGGGTTTTTATCCGATTCGGCTAAGGCTCGTATTACGTTGGCAACACGTTTTTGCATTTCAGGATTGGCACGTTGCACGGCATTCAATTCTATTGCGTTAGCGTATACTCCTGTCTCTACAGACGAAACGGCACCTCCTCCCATTCCAATACGATAATTATCTCCACCCATGACAACGACTCTTTCTCCAGCTTCGGGAGTTCCTTTTATTGCATCACGCATAGTTCCAAAACCGATACCTCCTGCGAGCATAATTACTTTATCGTATGCGAATTTTTTGTAATTTTCAGCATGTTCAAAAGTAAGTAAAGAGCCACAGATTAGCGGTTGTCCAAATTTATTTCCAAAATCAGATGCTCCGTTTGATGCTTTTACTAAAATTTGTTCAGGTGTTTGGTATAACCATTTTCTTTCAGGCATGGCATGTTTTTCCCACGAACGCCCTTTCTCAGTTCTTGGGTATGAAGTCATATATACAGCTGTCCCAGCGATTGGTAGACTGGCTTTGCCTCCTCCTAGTCGGTCGCGTATTTCACCTCCGGTGCCTGTTGCTGCACCATTGAATGGTTCTACAGTGGTGGGAAAATTGTGGGTCTCTGCTTTGAGTGAGATTACAGTTTTGATATTTTTTATTTCAAAAAAATCTGGTTTGTCTTGGGTTGCAGGTGCAAATTGTTCGATTTCTGGACCTTCATTAAATGCCACATTATCTTTATATGCTGATACCAGGCGATTTGGATTGTATTCAGAAGTCTTTTTTATAAGTTTGAATAAAGAACTTTCTTTTTCTTCACCGTCAATAATAAATAATCCATTAAAAATTTTATGACGACAATGTTCTGAATTTACTTGGGAAAAACCGAATACTTCACTATCTGTTAGTTTGCGACCTATTTTTTTACATAGACCGTTTAAATAATCGATTTCATCTTTGCTTAAAGCCAGACCTTCTTGTTGGTTATAAGAAGCGATATTCTCTATGTATACAATAGGATCAGGTTTTTTATTGATTTCAAATACTTGTTGGTTCAGACCGTTATACATGCGTTGTAGCATTGGGTCATGTTCAGCTTTTTCATTTTTTACTGGGAAGTATTCTTCAATACGGTTAATTCCATTCAATCCCATATTTTGGGTAATTTCTACGGCATTGGTACTCCATGGAGTGATCATTTCTTTACGTGGACCGACAAACCATCCTTTTATGTTGTCATTTTCAAGGATTTTTGCTTGGTCAAAGAGCCAGTTGAGCTTTTCGATTTCTTGTGATGAAAAGGTGTGATCGGCGTCAACGGCAATCACAGTTTGGGCAGATGTTTTGAAAAAAAAGACCATTATCTTGAGTTTTAGTTGTTCGGTTGTAATCCTCAATCTATTTACATAGTATTAACTATAATGCTCTTATACTCAAATTCGTAACAAAAAGTAGTTAAGAGCGGCATAAAAAGCAAATGTAAAAATACGCATGCAAAATTAATCAAAACCTGCATTCTTTAAAACATTTATGCGAAAACTATTGACAAGAATATGACAATTTAGCACTATATTTGCATTCATCAACGAAATATGTTAGGGTTTTCCCATCGTGAAAGTTAGAAGAGAATGGTGGATTTAATGCTATATACAATCATCAGAGGGTTTGCTATAGGTGTATTGGTGTCTGCTCCAATGGGCCCTATTGGAGTCCTTTGTATACAGCGTACTTTAAATAAAGGTCGATGGTCAGGTTTTGTTACAGGTGTAGGTGCAGCAGTCTCAGATCTTTGTTATGCATTGCTTACAGGCTTGGGAATGTCGATTGTAATTGATTTTATTGAAGCCAATCAAAATTTGTTACAGATTTTGGGGAGTTTTGTTTTGGTGGGATTTGGGATCTTTCTTTATCGGCAAAATCCGGCAAAGAGTATCCGTAAAGCAAGTAATACTAAAAATACATTTACACAAGATTTTGTGACAGCTTTTTTTCTTACATTGTCTAATCCTTTGATTTTGTTCTTATTTATTGGACTTTTTGCCAGACTTAATTTTTTTACTCCGGATACTTTACGTGCCGATTATTTTGCCGGTTATGTTTCTATATTTTTAGGAGCAATAAGTTGGTGGTTTACTATAACATATCTTATAAATAAAGTCCGTACCCGTTTTAATTTGAGAAGTATATGGCTTATAAATAGAAGTATTGGCATAATAATTATTATTATGGCAATTGTGGGTTTTATTATGGGAATTAATTCATATTTTAGTTTAAATTTATTTTGACCATGAAGAAGTCTATTTTTGTCCCTTTTTTACCTGAATTGGATAGTCTCGATTTAGAAAAAGTATCTGATGTACTTGAAGAGAAAGCTGTGCGTCAAAGTATAGAGTGTGTAAATTGGCCGGAACAATTTTCGTATAAGCCTATAACAGCGTTTAGCATAGCTCGAAGTCAAAAGTATTTGTATATTAATTACTTTGTGCGAGGCAATTGTTTATTGGCGATAAATGATAAGGACAATGGTCCGGTTTGGCAAGACAGTTGTGTTGAATTTTTTGTGCAGATACCAGGGGAGAAAGAGTATTATAATTTTGAGTTTAATTGTATCGGTACAGCTCTTGCTGCTAAACGTGAAAGTCGGGAACTTTGCACGCATTTTACTTCTGACAAAATGGCACAAATAAAAAGATATGCATCGGCTGGAAATAAGCCTTTTCAGGAAATGCAAGGAATATTTGCGTGGGAATTATTAGTCGCTATACCATTTTCATTACTTGGATTGGAGGGGGATAATCTGCCGAAGACGGTAAATGCCAATTTTTATAAGTGTGCCGATAATTCAAGTCTTCCACATTATTTGAGTTGGAGTCCTATACAAACAAAATGCCCAGATTTCCATCGTCCTGAATTTTTTGGAGAATTGCATTTTTGAATGAGTGAGTTCATTTATGTATAGTCTGATTTATTGTCGCTTAAAGAGGAAAGAATCGGAATAAAGGTTCTTCCTCTTTGAGATATTATGGTTATTAAATCTTTTGGGAAGCGTTTCTGCTTTCTTTTTACTAAAAATCATATCTTAATTGAGATAAATGTTTATCTTACTTTTATGTATTTTTGAATTGTAATATATTGTCATTTTTTGTTTAGAAGGTATTATGAACTTACTATAGAGAGTTTTTCCTATTAATATCAATTTGTTTACTAATGTTAATTA
>OIFE01000416.1_pt1 | contig 35700 bp, 23 predicted proteins | sample 1581921 | NCBI WGS metagenome assembly OIFE01 (sample SAMN04414075, study PRJEB24778) | human gut metagenome | material: faecal | host: Homo sapiens | reverse complement strand
TTTCCGCGCCGGAAATGAGCGAGTTGCCGCCCACCTGCGGCATCTTTTCGAGGAGTACCACATTGGCGCCGGCGTTTTTGGCTTCAATAGCGGCAGAGAACCCTGCACCGCCCGCACCAATCACCACGACGTCATAGGAAGCATTCTTGGGCAGATCCTTAACCGCGGCTTTGAGCGCCTTTTTATCGGCCTTGCCGAGTGTTACACCGGCCTTTTTAGCGGCATCTTCAATAGCGTCGAGCATACCTTTCGACGTGAAAGTTGCGCCCGAGACGATGTCGACCTGCACGGAGTTGGCGGCAGCAACCTGATCCTTCAAATCCGTGAAAACTTTCTTGGCCAGAACAGGGTTTTCGGCATTCTTCAGAATGTCGATTTTCTGAATTTTGCCGTTGTCAAAAGTCACAGCAACTCGGATGTCGCCGTGTTTGCCGACGCCGACGCCTTCAGTGGTGATAGGGGCTGCAAAGAGAGTGGTCGAAGCGGCGCCAAAAGCAAAGGCGGCAGCAATTGTGATCAAGGTTTTCTGGAACTGCATGATGAAATAGAGCCTGTTACCTGCTACGGAGGGTTGAGGGAATAAGTCTGTGAGGCATTATATGCAAAACAAACCATACGTTTTGTTCTTGTGAGCTTTAGTGGTTATGGATATCCCTAATCAATCAAAATAACTACCAATAAAAATTCATAAAAAACAAATTAACAGATAGTATATAGGTGTTATCGCTAATCTAAAATGCGTGATAATAATAAACCGTCCGGTTGGTTTTATTTTGGATTAAATTTCATCCCACGCGAGACGGATGCTCTTTATGAACTGATTTGACCGCCTCGAGTAACTGTTAGGATCTTTCGGACAATCTCAAAATGCGTCTTAATACTCTTGCCTTCACCGTTGGACTTGCCGTCATGTCTGCTTCTGCCTATTCCGCCGTCACGCTTGATGGCCGCAGCCTCACTCAGGAACAAGCCTGGGCCGCCGCTAACGGCGAAGAGGTCGTCATTGCGCCTGAAGCAATGAAGCACCTCACGGATTCCTACAATCTGGTCATGACTGCCGCCCGTCAAGGTGTTGAAATTTACGGCCTCACCGTAGGCGTCGGTCTTAATAAAGACCACCATCTCTTTGATGCCAAGGGTGAACTCACCGACGTGGCTAAAAAGGCGAGTATTGACTTTAACCGCAACATTCTGCGCTCGCATTCTGTTGGATATGGACCGGCGCTCGATCCGAAGATCGTGCGCCTGTCAATGGTGATCCGCCTCAACACGCTTTTGACTGGCCGCGCCGGCGTGCAGCCTCGCGTTGCCGAGCTCTACCGTACTTTCCTCAATGAAGGCATTACGCCGGTCGTGCCAAGCCGAGGCAGCATTGGCGATGCCGATATCACGCTGGCTTCGCACGTCGGCGCAACGATGATGGGTGAGTGGAAAGTCACTGTAAATGGCAAGGTGATTTCCTCCGCTGATGCGCTTAAGGCTAAAGGTATTACGCCGCTCGTTCCGCAAGGCAAGGACGGCCTTGGCATTTTGTCAACCAACTCGGTAGGCGTGGCCATGCTGATGAATGCCATGCAGACGATGCGCCAGGCTGTCAAAGTGACGCCGACCGTCTTTGGACTCACGCTCGAAGGCCTCAACGGTAATGTCGCCCCATTCCTTGCTCAGACAGTCAATTCCCATCCGCTTCTCGGTCTGCAGGAGGCCGCTAAGAATTTCCGCGAAGAGTTGAAGGGTTCCTATCTCTGGACTTTCGACAAGACGCGAAACCTTCAGGATCCGCTCAGCTTCCGTACGACCGTCTATACCTATTCAGAGGCCTTGCGTGCGCTGACTGAACTTGACGCTTTGGTGAATATCCAGATCAATTCGTCGGATGACAACCCGGGCGTGATTCTCAATGCCTCGAAGGAAGACTACGACTCGACGCAGGTTGCGCAGTACTTTGTTGACGCCGAAGGCCTGAAGGGTGCAATTATCCCCTCGGCTAACTTCGAACCGCTGCCGATCGCTATTTCGGCCGAACGCGCCGCAATCGCGCTCGCTCATGTTGCACACAATTGTGTTCAGCGCACGATCCGTCTCGATGAAGATCGTTTCTCGGGGCTGCCCCGTTATCTGACGGCAGAGTCGAACAAGAACGGTCATAACTTTGGTGCGACCGAAGATTCCATGGTGTCGATCTACGCGGAGAACGTTGATCTAGCCAACCCGGTTTCAATGGACGGTTCGCCTGTTGAAGGCAATATTGAAGACACCGCTTCAAACCTGCCGCGTATTGCTGAACGTCTGAATCGTTCTGCCGACAACATCATCGATCTCTACTCGATGGAGCTCCTGCATTCGACCCAGGCCATTGATCTGCGCCGCGCACAGCAAGATAACGTCAAGCTTTCGCCGAAGACCGAAGCGCTCTATAAGGCTTATCGTGCAAAGGTGCCGTTTGTTGACAAAGACCGCATCTTCTCGGGTGATTTGGAGGAAGGCATCAGCATTCTGAAGAATTGGCGCTAAACCGTCAGGCTTCTTGTAGCTAAGCCAAGGAACCGCTGAAATTAAGCGGTTCTTTGGCTTTATTTTTTTGAGCGGTCAATAAAACGTTTTCATGATTTTTTTGGGGACAGTCCGGAAGAAACGCGCCTGCGGACCGCACTGCCAACAAGAAGGCAGGGCTTTTGAACGGCTACGAGCATGTTCTATGAACGTCATGAAATTATCGCTGTCGGGAAATCTTTCCAACCTGCGCAGCCAGTCAACGCGCAGAAAGAGAGTCATAGAGAGAGCCCCGAGCGTGGGTCCTGGACAGGAAAAGCGCAGAGTGCCTCGGCGTGAACTGCCTTCATACGGGAGGCAAAAACGGCCTTCTCCCAGCCGCATTGAGGTGACGGGCAATCCTGGCATGGTCATCGCCCGTCAGGGCGCGGAGCGTTCCTTCGTGTAGCTTTCAGCACTTTTAAGAGACGAAGCCAGTTGCTTACTCGTCAGGCCGTCAGAACCACTGAGAATCTTGAACCGTGCAGGGTGTTTTCATGGCTCAGAGCCCACCCGCAGCGAGCGCAGATCCGCCGAACTAATGAAAGACCAATGCCGTTGTTGTCGGCTTCGACGAACCTGCCGGGGGCTGAGAACATGGCCGCAATGCGTTCGGGGGAGATGCCGCCCGCTTCATCCTCTACAACAAAACCATGTGCGGTTTCAAAAACTTGCACGGTTCCGGACGCTGTATAGGTGACAGCGTTTCGGAGCAAATTGTTAAGAACGACCCCCAGAAGAACCGGCGAGTAAAAACCTGCACAGACCGCTTCCTGAATAACCTGCAGCTGAAGCCCTTTGGCTTCTGCCTGTGGTCTCCAGATTTCTTCCAAGTGTCGGATCATCCGGGGCAGTGTGTCAGGCGTGACTGAGCCGATGAGTTCGGCTTCACGAGAAATCTGCAGGAAAGTGTCAACGAGCACCTGCATGTCCTTGAGTGCACGCTGGGCGCGTTCTGCCTGAGCACGCTGCCGATCAGTTAGGGGGCTGCGCGTCAGCAGTTCAAGGCTGCCTGTGAGTGTCTGAATGGGGGTTTTTAATTCGTGCGTTACGTCACCCGTGAAGCGTTTCTCTCGTTCGAGAGCGGTATAGAGGCGCTCGAGTGCAATATCGCAGCTTCGCGCGAGGACTGTCACTTCGTCCTGATTGTGTGGCGTGCTGATCGGCAGATATTGATCCGCGGAACTCGCATGGATGACGTTGTCTGCAAGCCTGCGGATAGGCGACATGATGCTGCGGTAGAGCAGCCATCCGCCGCCAAAAGCACCTAACGCAACCAGTAAAGCAACCGTGCCTATAAGATGAAAATATGCGGTTTCCGCCCGCTTGAAGCATCCTTGCTGCTTTAAAAGCGCATAGGTGTTCGCACCGCGGTCAGCGATATAGAGAAAATAGGGTCGTTCGAGTTCTATTTCATGAAGGCCGGGCGAGAACATCTCCCAAGCCTGCGGAATGGGCTTTACGTCTGGCCTGGTGCCGTAGAGCGTAACGCCCGGGTTGGCCTGCGGCGCTATACCGTTTTCAAGTGCTTGGATCTTCGCGGTAAGCTGCGAATTCATGAGATCGGCGGCAACATAGTTCTTCACCCAAGTGAAACTCCACCAGAGGGTGACAGAGTAGACCGCAGCGATCGAAATCGTCAGGATGGTCAGGCCGGCAATGACACGGGCGCCGAGCGAGGCGTGACGAAAGCGATGACGCAAGTGCGAGAAGTCCATACTTGAAACTCAATCGAGGGATTTATCGCTGGGAGCGGCCGATGGACCAGCCCGCACCCGTGTGCGTGCGGATCAATGCCGTTGCGAACGGTTTATCCACGGCCTGACGCAGCAGATAGATATTCGCCCGCAAACTATCCGCGTCAGGCACATCATCGTCAGGCCAAATAGCGGCAGTGAGATGGTCGCGGTCCACAATTTCCGGACTCGCCTTCATGAGTTCTTCCAGGATGCGCTGCGCAATGCCTTTGATTTTCAATGGATTGCCGGCTCTTGTGGCTCGATGCGTTGAGAGGTCATAAACCAGATCCTCAACTATTAGTTTTTCGGGGGTTGTACGGCGAAGAATGGCTGAGACCCGTGCCTCAAATTCATTAAAAGAAAAAGGTTTGCCGAGATAATCGTCCGCACCGGCACGGAGCCCGTCGATGCGTTCTGCAACGGAATTGTTGGCCGTGAGCATCAGGATGGGAATCTTCACGCCGCGTTCACGAAGTCGCCGGCAGAAGGTAACGCCGTCCATGCCCGGCATCGTCACATCAAGCGCTATCAGACTGAAGGCTTCTTTATGGAGGAAGTATTCAGCTTCGTGAGCGCTGCAGGCGGTTTGAGCGGTCCAGCCAAGCTCTTCGCAGAAGTCCGAGAGATTGGCGCAGTGGTCAGGATCATCGTCAATGATAAGAAGGTGAACGGTCATGGTGCTCGAGTCAGCAGAGACGCTTAAGTGTAAACCCGATGTGAGGCGGAAAGAAGTATAAGGATCTCGAGACCAATAAGACAACGCACTAGCGCTTTCGTGTCAACAAAGAAAACTCACTTAAAGTTATGCGGTAAAAAATAAATAGGTACATAAATTATTACTTATTTCATAAACATGATTTTTATTGCTATGGTTTTGTTCTCAAACACGTTGCATTGAAGATCCCAGGACAGTTGCGGATGCACGCATTTAAATGATGCTGATTTTTTGGGGTCAAGATAAAAAACCATAAATAACAATATGTTTGTTTGGCCTTAAAGTTGCGAATTGAGCTGATACAAAAGATTGAGCAGTGCTTTACCTTTCTTAAGGTTGGCGTCAAATTCCTTTGACGTCGCTTGAGAAGCGAATTTTTAGAATCGCTTCCGTCGAAGCAGAAGAACATCAGGAGATACATCAAAAAACTCCGAAAAGAAGCTTCGTCTACCGACCCTTAGAAAGGAGAAATCATGCATCGAGCTTTGCAGAAAGTTCTGCTGCCGCTTGGTCTTTTTGTCTGTGCAGCGCCCCTCTGGGCTGCGCAGACGGCGGATGAAGGCCTCACAAAGTCCGTTCCCTGTGCCGCTTGCCATCAGGACCTCACGAAAAACTACTTCATGAGTCGCCATGGCGTGACGGCAGACAGCCGCACGCCAGGCAAAAACTGTTCAACATGTCACGGCGAAACGCTGCGGCATATGTCGAACCCGATGAAAGAAAAGCCTCAGTTTACGTTTAAGAAAGACGTGAACGGCTTTATGAGCGAAGAAAATTTAAAAGCATCAAATGCTGTTTGCACGAGCTGCCACAAAGGAGGGGAGCAAAAGCACTGGGCACATTCTGCGCATGAGAACGCACAGGTGGGGTGTGTTTCCTGCCATTCAAACCATAAGGCTGATGTTGCTTTAAATGATCGGACGTCCACTGCGCTTTGCATTTCCTGCCACGCTGAACAAAAAGCAGATCTCTTTAAAACGACTGCACATCCGCTGCTCTCCGGGCAAATGAACTGCGTGTCCTGCCATAACCCGCATGGTTCGCAGCCAGGTGACGAAGCAATGACGACGAAAGGGAACACTAACGATACGTGCTACAGCTGCCACCCCGGCAAGCGCGGTCCCTTCCTTCATGGCCATCAGCCCGTCACAGAGGATTGCGGCAACTGCCACAATCCGCACGGCTCCAACAAAGGGGCGATGCTCAAGATGAGTGATCCAATGCTTTGCAAGAGCTGTCATGCCGCTTCTCATCACAGTCCGACCGATACCGTCAATGCCGCGAGAGGGTGCCTTAACTGTCATCCGCAGGTGCATGGTTCCAACCATATCGACGGCCGCAAGTTTGAGAATTAACGCGAGGAGAAAATGATGAACGCAATGCATTTCAAAGCTGCGCGTCTGGCGCTTGCGCTGGCAGGAGCTTTCTCCGCAGGCGGAGCTTCGGCTTTTGATCAGATTCCGTTGACACTTGACGAAGCGCAGTCTGCGGCCGAAGCGGATCGGGCGAACGCGATTCGAATGGGCGGCGAAGTGAGCGCCGCCAATGGTTCGAGCACAGCGGCGGCTAAATCCTGGAATGGCTACGGCAAAGCAGAGGGAGGCGCAGATGTTGACGTCAATCTCTCTGGCGGAACTGCCGCTGAAGGCTGGCGCCTTTCAGGGGACAACCTGGGTTCTCCGATTCCCCGTTTGCAGGCGGAATATCAGAAGGCAGGAAAGTATGCGCTCGAAGGTGAGGCAAAGCGCATTCGCCATGTCGCCGCGGAAGACGCGAACGTGATGGGCGGCAAAGCGGACCTTGAGACGATTCGCGATGTTTATCGTGTCGGAGCAAGATGGCTGCCTGCGGATAACGTGGATACGCGCATAGGCTATCAGGCAGACCATCGACAGGGAACAAGTTCTGTTTTGCTCAGACACAATTACACCAGTTATGGCAATCACGCTTATGAGCTCGATGACACGCATCATCAGGCAGCTGCTTCAATCGAATACATCGGTTCCGGATGGCGTGCTTCGACTGGCTATGAACTCTCAAAGTTTGAGAATGATGCGGGTCCGCTGCTCTATTTTGTGAACAATGCTCAGGGTCAGCCCACGATTGCAGGCCGCGCAATCGATCCCTCCAATACGCTTCACCGCGTGAAAGCGGATGCTTCATTCGATATTGGACAAACGTCGCGTCTTGATGTGGCTGCAGGGTATGCCTGGAGCCAATTGGATGACGCGGTTCTGGATTCGTCCACAGGGCTCAGTGCGGCGGGATACAACGTGAAGGCCCGCGTTCCAAGCTTTAATGTTGCGCTCACCTCTTCACCGCTGCCGCAGCTTAAGCTCGATCTAGACTATGGGTTCCGTCGTTATGACAAGTCCGTGGATACCGCCTCGGCGATCATCACAACGGATCAGGATTATTCGGAAAATAAGTTTTCGGCCAATGCCGTCTATTCTTTCGGCGGAGGTTATTCCGCCAGAGTTTACGGCAAGTATCTTGACCGCGATGACGAACAAGTGGTCGAAAATGTACGCACTTATACGGGCGGCATGGCGCTTAGAAAGCGCATGTCAAACACGCTCTCGGGCAGCCTAGGGCTCGAAGTGAGCGGTCAGTCCGCCAAGAATTACATTGATGCCGAGGATGTCACAAGGGAATCAACGCCCTGGGATCGTCTTGGCTATGACCAAACGGCATTCAAGCTCAACTTGACTTCGTCGCTCATAGACTCGGTCACGGTCAGTCTGCTCGGTTCATGGTATCTGAAGAGTTTCGATGCACCGGAAAATCCGACGGTGACATATGCCATGACAAGTGCGCACGGCACTACCGTCGGAGTGGATGTGGATTGGGCACCGTCACGTGACTGGAATCTCTTTGGCTTTTATTCATTTGATCGTATGAAAGCAGAGATTGATGCCAACGGAGGCGATCTCAACGATACGATGACCTCTCATACGGTAGGCGCTGGTTTCGGGCTCCATCCAGTCAATGCTCCCTGGACATTTGCGATGCGTTACGTCTATGGCTTTGACAAGGACAAAAACGCCGCAAAAGGGTTAATGGACTGGAAAAACGAGTACAAGTCACACTACGCCCAGGCGGACTTCGGCTGGAAACTTACGCAGCAGTGGAAACTTGAAGGCGCGGCGCTTTTTGGGAAGGTTGACTCGAACGATATTCGGCACCTCGGCAGCGATGCCCCGAGCGGGTCAGAGCTGACTTCCGGCTTATATGCCAGTCCAAACTATACGGCTTGTGCTTTTTACGTTGGAGCAACTTACTATCTGCCGTAATGCTATAGCCTAACGTATTGAAAACTCCCGAAAGACCCGATCCGACCTAAGCCGGAAAGCGGTCTTCGGGAGTTTTCTTTTACGCGTAATAGCGCCGGATGCCTGAGCTATGGCTTAGTTGATTGACTGCATCCATTTTTCTGGTTTTGCCGGGCATCCTCCTGCAGCAGTCTTGAGTGCACTGACAAACGATGCCGGTGCGCTGATCTGCGCCTCACCCACTTTATTGGTGATGGCGGCAGCTCGACACAAGGATTGACCGGCTATGGACGGCATTTTTCCAGCACTGCATCCCCTCTTCTCAAAGTACCCTTAGGGTTCAGAACGTGCGGTTAATCCATCTTCCTTCAGACAAAAACGGTGCAGTACCGGGTGGATTTTGAGGATGCGGCGTGCCGTAATCCGACATACCGCTTAGGACATTCGACGGTATCTCTTTGGCGGCTGTCATCAATCGGCAGGATTCCTGCGGCGAAAAGCTTACGCGGCCGTTAAGACGAAATCAGCGCTGTAGAGTGAAACCGAGGCCGCGATATAGACGGTCAACAAATGGGAAGAAGAAATTCTGGGTCCACCTCGGAAACGGATCGCAGCAGTCTTCTCGGATGGAAGCATCCGGCAGAAACACATCCACTCGCACGCCGCACGGACGAATGACTCGGTGCGCTCAAACCTTCGCGGCATACCGCATTGAGCGCGCGAGCTGTCATTCGAACCGTTCGATTTCTGAAGGAAGAAAAAAATGGCGCTTTGCTGCAAGAAAACGCTCGCGGCTCTCACTGCCGCGCTGATGCTCGCTGCCCCGGCCTGGGCAGAAACGGTTTTGAAGGTTGTGCCGCACGCCGACCTGAAGGTACTCGATCCGGTGTGGACGACCGCGTTCGTGACGCGTCACCACGGCTACATGATCTACGACACGCTCTTTGGCCTCACGCAAAAGGGCGAAATCAAACCGCAGCTCGTTGATACCTACACGGCGTCGCCCGACAATCTGCATTACAGCTTCACGCTGCGTGAAGGGCTGAAATTCTCTGACGGCACGCCGCTCACGACCAAAGACGTCATTGCATCCATTAAGCGCTGGGGTGCGCGTGACAATCTCGGTGCGAAGCTGCTTGCGGCTGCCGAGAAGCTCGAAGCCAAGGACGACCGTACCTTTACGCTCGACTTTAAAAAGCCCTTCGGCATGGTGCTCGATGCATTTTCCAAACCGTCGTCCATTCCGCTTTTTGTGATGCCCGAGAAGGTCGCTCAGACCGACCCCTTCAAGCAGATTACCGATATGACGGGCTCAGGCCCCTACATGTTTGCGGCAGACCGCTATCGTCCGGGCGAAAAGGTGGTCTACCTTAAGAACCCGTACTATGTGCCGCGCAACGAGCCCGCTGACGGCACGGCCGGCGGCAAGCACGTCTACGTCGATGAGCTCGACTGGGTGATCCTGCGCGATGCGCAGACGGTCGCCAATGCCATTGAAAAAGGCGAAGTCGACGTGGTTGAAATGGTGCCCAATGAACAGTATTCGGTGCTCAAAAAGAACCCCGATATTCAGCTCCTTAACCAGACGGGCAAGCAGTCGGCGATGCTGCATCTGAACCATGCCATTCCGCCCTTTAATAATCCGAAGATTGCGCAGGCCGCGCTCATGGCGATCAATCAGGCGGCGCTGCAGCGCGCACAGATCGTGCATAAGGAGCTCTGGAACACCTGCACGTCGATTTACCCGTGCGGCTCGCTTTATGCGTCCGACAAGACCGACTATTTCACCGGCAAGCCTCAGTTCAAGCGTGCTCAGGAGCTTTTGAAGGAAGCCGGCTATGACGGCACGCCCGTTGTCCTGATGCTGCCGGCCGATATGCCGAGCTTGAATAAATATCCGCCGGTGATGGCTGAACTGCTGCGCCGCGCAGGCTTCAAGGTCGATCTTCAGTCGATGGACTGGGCCACTTTGGTCACGCGCCGTACGAAGAGCTCCCCCGTATCTGAGGGCGGCTGGAACGGCTTCATCACCTTCTGGAATCAGGCTGATACGTTCAACCCGCTCTTCTTTGCGCCGCTCACCGGCAGCGGTCTGAAAGGGTGGTTCGGCTGGACGGACGATCCGAAGCTTGAAGCGCTTAAGGATGAGTTCGTCGGGACCTCGGACCTCGCCAAACGCAAAGAGCTTGCCGAAGGCATTCAGCTGCGCGTCATGGATTCTGGCGTCTACGGCATGCTCGGTGAAGCCAAGCCCATCATTGCGCTCAGAAAGAATATTTCCGGGCTGGTTGAGGCTCCGATCAGCGTCTTCTGGGGTCTGAAGAAGGACTAAGCGCCTCAAACGCACACACGGCTTTTCGGCCGGAGACATTCTGCGCCTCCGGCCGAAACGCTTTGTGTTCGATTCTGCCTCTATCGATAAAACAGACCCCTCGTTTTCTGCAGACTCCCGCTCTAAAAGAGAATAGGAGACCAGACATGTTCATTCTTCGAAGGTTCCTGGCCTTCATTCCAGTCGCACTGATCGTCGCGCTGATTGTTTTCCTGATGCTCCATTTGTCGCCGGGCGATCCGGTAGCGGCCATCGCGGGCGATTCCGCCACGGCTGCCGACATTGCCCGCATCCGCGCCGAGCTGGGACTGGACGATCCGCTGCCCGAACAGTTTGTGCGCTGGTGCATGGAACTCATTCAGGGCGACCTCGGCCGCTCCTACTTTCTCAACCGGCCGGTGGCGGATCTGATCGCCGACCGCGTTGGTCCGACATTGTCACTGGCGGGCTTCACGATCGTTCTCACCGTTCTCATTGCCGTTCCGCTCGGCGCTTGGGCGGCTTACCGCCAAGGCGGCTGGGTTGACCGTGCCTTGATGGGTTTTTCTGTCCTGGGTTTTTCCATTCCGTCCTTCGTGCTGGGCTACTGCTTCGTATGGCTTTTTGGGTTAAAGCTCAATTTGCTGCCGTCGCAGGGCTACGTCCGCTATGACGAAAGCATTGAGGGGTGGATCTCGCACCTGATCCTGCCGTCTCTAACGCTCTGCTGCATCTATGTGGCGCTCATCGCGCGCGTTACGCGCGCATCGGTGGCGGAGATGCTTACGGAAGACTTCATCCGTACAGCTCGCGCCAAGGGCATCACTGAAATGCAGGTGCTGCTCGGCCATGCGCTTCGCAATGCTGCTGTTCCCATTGTCACGGTCGTAGGCGTCGGCATCGCGATTCTGATCGGCGGCGTTGTGGTGACGGAGATTGTTTTCGCCATCCCCGGGCTCGGCAGTCTCACGATCGATGCGGTGATGTCGCGCGACTATCCGCTTATTCAGGGCGTCACGCTCTTTTTCTCGATGCTCTACATGTTCATCAACCTGCTGATCGATTTGAGCTACACGCTTTTTGATCCGCGGATCCGCGAGTGAGGAGACTGGGAATGTTTAAGAACGCTCTGCGCAAAGTCTTCGCCAACGGTTCCGTCCGTCTCGGCGGCGGCGTGCTGCTCCTTTTAATTTTGATGTCGATTTTTGCGCCTTGGCTCGGAACAATCGATCCGACGATGCTCGATCCGGGCAGTCAGAACCTGCTGCCCGGCACGACGAATATCTTTATGACGCTCGACGGCGACGAGTTCGAGCACTTCTTTCTGATGGGATCAGACTCGCTTGGCCGAGATATCTGGAGCCGCACGCTCTACGGCGGCCGCGTTTCCATTACGCTCGGCATTTCAGTGGCGCTCCTCGCGGTTTTCTTCGGTACGGTTGCCGGGTTGCTTTCGGGCTATTTCCGCTGGGTGGATGCCGTGATGATGCGCGTGATGGATGGCTTTATGTCTATCCCGGCCATCCTCTTCGCAATCAGTTTGATTGCTATGTTCGGCAACGCTTTGGTCATCGTGGTGACCGCCATCGCTATTCCGAGTATTCCGCGCATTGCCCGACTGGTGCGCTCCGTTGTGCTGTCGGTGCGAGAGGAACCCTACGTTGAAGCGGCCATTGCCTTGGATACGCCGGTGTGGAAGATTCTCCTGCGTCACATCCTCCCCAACGCCACTGCGCCGCTCATCGTGCAGGGCACCTATGTTTGTGCTGAAGCCATTCTGGTCGAAGCCATTCTGTCCTTCCTGGGAGTCGGCATGCCGGTTGAGGCAGCGACTTGGGGGAACATCATGGCCGAAGGGCGCAGCCAGTTCAATGCGTATCCGCACATGGTGCTGCTGCCCGGCATCTTCCTCGTTCTCACGATCCTTTCAGTCAATATTCTCGGTGACGGTCTGCGCGATTCACTGGACCCGAAGTTCTCGAAGCGGAGCGACAAATGACGGAATCTTCTCTCAGGGCTCAAAAGCTCCCAGTGCTTGAGGTCGAAAACCTTGCCGTAAGTCTGCCGCCGGACGGCGATCGTCCGAATGCCGTTGAGCATGTCTCCTTCACGGTCAATGAGGGTGAGGTGACGTGTCTGATCGGCGAGTCGGGGTCTGGGAAATCTGTTATCGCTTCAACGGTTATGGGACTGCTGCCGAAGGGACTCGCACCGGCCGAGGGTTCGGTGAAGCTCCTCGGGATGGATCTCTTTCGCCGAACACCAGACGAAATACGCCGGCTGCGGGGCGCCAAGATGGCCATGGTTTTTCAGGAACCGATGACCGCTCTGAATCCGGTGATGACCTGCGGCGATCAAATGGATGAACTCCTCAGAGCACACGTCCCGATGGGACCATATGAACGCCGCATCCGTATTCTTGACCTCTTCGAGGAGGTGCGGCTTCCGGATCCGCCGAGAATTTTCCGCTCATATCCGCATCAGCTTTCGGGCGGACAGCGTCAGCGCATTGTGATTGCAATGGCTCTCTTGCTTAAGCCCGATCTGCTGATCTGCGACGAACCCACCACCGCGCTCGATGTGACGACGCAGGCGAGTATTTTGAAGCTCATTTTGGAACTTCAGAAGAAGAACGGCACGGCGGTCCTTTTCATTACGCACGACTTTGGCGTAGTGAGTGAAATTGCTGATCAGGTCGTGGTGCTCGAACTCGGCAAACAGATCGAAACGGGACCTGCCAACGCGGTTCTGCAGCATCCGAAAGAGCCGTATACCCAGAAGCTTATCAATGCGGTGCCGGAATTAAAACCCCGCCGCCGCCCGCCGGTTGACGGCAATCCGACCCTTCTGGAAGCGAAGAATGTGGTGAAGACCTATACGCTCGGAGGCTTTTTTACCGGGCGGGTCAAGGTTCGCGCACTAAAGGGCGTCTCGGCCCGTCTTCGCCGCGGTGAAACCATCGGCATCGTCGGCGAGTCGGGCTCGGGCAAATCGACTTTTGCCCGCTCAATTGCTCGTTTGATTGATCCGACTTCGGGTGAAGTGTGGGTGAATGGGGAGAATGTGGCCGCGGCTCCCAAGCGCAAGCTCCACGGTCTTCGCCGCCGGCTGCAGGTGGTCTTTCAGGATCCGTACCGTTCGCTCGATCCCCGTATGACGGTGGGTGAATCCATTGTGGAAGGTCCCGTCAACTTTGGGGTTCCCAAGGAAGAAGCTTGGAAGCGCGCGCAGGAATTTATGAAGATTGTTCGCCTGTCGCCCGACGCACTCAATCGTTATCCGAATCAATTCTCCGGCGGTCAGCGTCAGCGCATTTCGATCGCCCGCGCACTCGCCTGTGAGCCTGAAATTCTGATTTGCGACGAAGCCGTTTCCGCGCTGGATGTTTCTGTGCAGGCCGACATCCTGAAGCTCTTGGAAGAAATTCAGGTGAAGCTTGGCATCGGCATCCTCTTCGTCACACACGATCTGCGTGTAGCGAGTCAGATTTGTGACGATGTGATTGTCATTCGCCGCGGCGAATGCGTGGAATCGGGTCATGTGCAGGATGTCTTTTTCCATCCGCAGCACGAATACACCAAGTCTCTTATCGCAGCAGCACCGGGTACGAACTACCCGTTCGGCCGTACTGCGCATCTTTTCTGATTTTTCTTTTTCCTGAGGCGTTTAACCATGAACAAGATTTTGGAGACGCTCGAAGCTGAGCGTGAAGAGCTTGCCGATTGGCGGCATGATTTCCATATGCATCCCGAGCTCGGTCTTGAAGAAACGCGAACGGCGGGGATCGTGGCGCAAAAGCTTCGCTCCTGGGGTATTGAAGTGACTGAACACGTCGGCGTAACGGGGGTCGTCGGCGTGATTAACGGCGATCTGGGGCCGGGACGTTCGATCGGTCTGCGCTGCGATATGGATGCGCTTCCCATTACGGAGTGTTCGTCGCAGTCTTGGAAGTCGACCGTCAAGGGCAAAATGCATGCCTGCGGTCATGACGGCCACACGACGATGCTTTTGGCTGCCGCGCGTTACCTTTCGCAGCATCGGAACTTTCGCGGCCGCGTCGTTCTGGTGTTCCAGCCGGCCGAAGAAGGTACGGGCGGCGCCTTGGCCATGATTAAAGACGGCCTTTTTGAACACTTCCCCATGGATGAGATCTATGGGATGCACAACTGGACGGATGTTGAGCCCGGTACTTTCTCCGTGAAGAGCGGCGCTGCTATGGCAGGGTCGGACTTTTTCACGATCAAGCTTCACGGCAAAGGGGCGCATGGTTCCGCTCCGCAGCTTTCGGCGGATGCGGCTTTGGCGGCATCTCTCGTCACCGTGGCCTTGCAGCAGATCGTTGCGCGTAATGTTGCGCCGCTTGATTCAGCGGTGGTGTCGGTCACCAAGATCCATACGGGATCAGCCTTCAACATCATTCCGCAGGAAGCTGAGCTCGGCGGCTGCACTCGATTCTTTTCAAGCGCAACCGGCGCGTTGCTTCGCCGCCGAATCGAAGAAGTGGCCGTATCGACTGCCGCCGCCTGCGGCGTTAAAGCGGAGGTGGAGTTTGAGTCCATTTATGCGGTTTTGGATAATGTCCCTCAGCTCGCTGAAGCCATGAAGAAGGCTGCTGCTGCAGTTGTTGGTGAAGCCAAAACTCAGTGGGCTGCGAATCCGCAGATGGGGAGTGAGGATTTCTCCTTTATGCTCGAAAAGGTGCCGGGCGCCTACTGCTTCTTGGGCGGTCAGGCTCCGCACGGCGCAACCAATCTGCACAATCCCTCCTTTGACTTCGACGACCGTGTTCTGCCGACCGGCGCAGCCATTTGGGTAGAACTCGCGATGGAGCGTTTGGCTGTCTGAAGGGCTTTTAGCAATACCAAACCGAGCGGCGGCGGTATTCAGGCAGACGCCGCCGAGAGACCCTCACGGCATGTTGGATGGAATAAACCGACGTGCCGTTTTTTTCTTATGGGGTCTATCAATCCAAGAATTTATTTGCATCAGTTGTTTATGGGCATGGTGATGCGGAGAGCAGTTGATATCGACCCTTCATTAAGGGAAACTACGGGCATCGCAAGTCACTCAAGATACATCGAAAACGGCGATTGCGTTATTTCCCTGACTATGCCGGGCGAAAGAGCTGAGATAAAATGGCGTCATTATGTATAACAGCTTGTTTTTGAAGCAATAAAGAGAGACAGGCATCTGCAAATACAGGGTTTTTCAGCTGGGAAACGCGCCGATATACCTCGGTGATTATGAGTAAACTAGATAGTTTCACTTAGCTGATAAGACCTGCAGAGGGAGCAGCTATGTTGGGCGAAATTTGGAAAATTGGAGATTGGTCGGTATTTCCGGCCGAGAATACCCTTCGTCGCGACGGGTCGGAGGTGAAAGTTCCGCCACGCCTGATGGACGCTTTAATTTTCTTTGCTCGGCATCCCGATCATGTGATTTCGCGAACGGAATTGGTTGCGCACCTTTGGAATCGTTCTGTAGTGACGGATCAAACCGTCACGCAGAACATTTTTGAACTGCGCAAAGCGCTGCGCGATGGACGCGGCCGTCAAGAGGCGCCGGAATATATCGCGACAGTGCCTAAACGCGGTTATCAGCTTGTAGTTGGAGCTGAGCTTCTCCGCTGTGCACAGGAAGAGGAGTTGGCGCAGGATTCGGATATTTCGGCAGATACCTCTGATATTGCGGCTGAGGCATCTGAAGCCGCAGTAGCAGGGCAGCGTAAGTCAGGAAAGAAGCGTTCAAAATTCATGGATTTTGCGCGCTCTTTCCTTTTGGATGAAGTTGAACTAGGCTTCAAAAAATACCCTTATTGATTGGAAAGCGGTAGACCTTTGAGCATGCCGTAATAGACCCAGCCTAAGCACAGCAGTACGGTGCCAATTTTCATGGTGCCAAAGTTCAGGCAATAGAGCGAACCAAGTAGCATCGCTATCGCCACGATAGCAACACTATTGATGGTTTCTCGCCGTTCGAGCGATGTGCATTCGGCTTTAGCAAGCGCGAAGCTCCCGCTCATGCAGAGTACGAAGGCAAAAAGGGTGATGAAGACGGCAAGATCGGTAAATTGTTCATAGATCGTAAAGGTCGATGGGCTCAAAATCGGCAGACAGAGAAGACTCTGCACGCCAGTGAGGATGACTAGTCCTTTCACGGCAGCGTCATGCTTGTTCATTTGGCCAAAGATTGGAGGAAAGAACCCGGCATGTGCGGATGACGCGAAAACGCGAGCCATAGTGAACTGCCAGGAAACAAGGGAGCCGGCACATCCTAGCCACAGCAGAAATGAGACGACTGCACCTGATGTTCCGCCGAAAAGCGAGGCGTAAACCACAGCAAATGGCGCATCGGACTGAAGGAGGGCTACGTTGGGAACTAACCCTGCGGTTAGGTTAGTCGTTGCGATATAGATGAAGGCCGTTAGAAGTGTTGCGCAGATAACGGCCTTAGGCACATTTTTTTCTGGATTTTCCACCGATTCGGCATTGGCACAGGCTGATTCCAAACCCAGAAATGCCCAAAAGGTCATTGAAATGCCAGACGATACCGCATCAACCGTCGGAATTTGATGTGGATTCCAATTGGCCGCATAGAGCGCAGGATCAAACCAAAAGCCGCCGACAATAACAAGCGTAATCAAGGGCAGTAGGAGAGCCCAGACGAAGATACCGGTAATGCGGCCCGTGATGTAAGGCGAGCGGAAGGTGAGAAGCGATGCGATCCATAAAAGGAGTACGCAGCCGATACAGGCAAATACTGAAGAAAATGGCAGATGGAACCAACTCAGACCGTAGCTCACTGCAGCCAGAGAGATGGCAATGTTGCCGAAGACGAGCGAGATTGCATAAGAATAGTTGACGAGAAAAGCGCCGGGTTCGCCAAACGCATACTCTGCAAAGCCGCCCAATCCTCCCATTCTTTTTGACAGCATGCCGCATTGAGCGAAAACGTACGCCACTGCTCCCGAGGCGAGGGCAGTGACAATCCATGAAAGCATTGAAATGGCGCCGATCTCGGCAAATTTTGCCGGGAGCATGATGATGCCTGCCCCCATCATGCTTAGGGAAGTTAGAAGCGTGAGCTGTGTCACGCTCATTTTTCTTCTTGGCATATACGCCTCTTAATGTCTAGAAATCGGCAGTACTTAAAACATGCCGAAGCCATCATCCGTAAAACCATATCAACGATGGGCGCTTCTATCTGTATATATTGTTAACGCATAATAAATATAAGATTACGTTTATTGAGCAAACGGGATTGGCGCGCCCCTGGCAGGCGAATGAAAATCATTGGGGGGCAGTTAATTGGAGACTGCCACCCACGAAATATCGGGGGCGGCAGCCTATGCGAGAGAAGCATTGAATTCAGATGCTTCGGCTGAGGTTTAGGAGTTAATCGTCACCGGTGACGCCCAGAGCGACATTCGACTGAGGATTACGCTTGAAGAGCTTTTCGGCAGCCAGGCCATAGAAGAACCAGCCGGCAAAGGTTGCGAGTGCACCGTACATCATGGCTTCGTAGCCGGCAGCATAGAGTGCATAGAGGCTGTACACCGTGCCGATGAAGGCCATGAGCTTGACCACTTTCGCCTGATGGCCACTGACGCCTTCGGCTTTGAGCATCACGAACACGGCAGCCATCGAGAGGAGATACGGCATAACGTTAGTGACCACAGCAAGGTCAACGAGCGTATTGAACTGACGATAGAGAGACGGGCTGATCGTCATGAAGGACATGAGTGTCTGGATCGAGACGATGATCGTCATGCCCAGAACCGGAGCATCATCCTTCGTGACCTTGGAGAACCACTTCGGGAAGTAGCCTTCGTCGGCCGAGGACTTGAAGACGCGGGCGATCGTAAACTGCCAGGACAGGAGCGAGCCGGAGCAGGACATGATCATCAGACCCATAACGATCTGGCCAACGGTGCCGTTGAACATGGTCGCGAAAACAAGGCCGAAGGGAGCGGTCGACTTCACAAGTTCAGCATTGTCAACGATGCCGGCAGCGACATTGGTCGAAAGGATGTAGATCACGGCGACACCGATCGTGGCGCCAAGCACAGCCTTCGGAACATTCTTTTCAGGATTGTCGACGGATTCGGAGTTTGCGCAAGCAGATTCCAGACCGAGGAAGGACCACAAAGTCATTGAAATGGAGGCGCTGATAGCGTCAAAGGTCGGCAGATCGTGGGGATTCCAAGCGGAAATATACGTTTCAGGATTAAACCAGAACCAGCCAATTACAGAAATACCGGCGACAGGGATGATGACGCCCCAAGCCGTGAAATTGGAGATGAGACCAGTGATCTTGGCGCCCTTGAAGTTGAGGACCGTGCAGATCCAAAGAACGACGATCGTCAGCAGGCAGGTTTCAAACGGAGTCGTTTTGAGACCGAAGAGTGCAACGGCATAACCGACCGCCGAAATGGCAATGGCGATGTTCGCAATCAGGAGTGATACGCAATAGGCGTAGTTGGCAAGGAATGATCCCGATTTGCCAAAAGCATATTCAGCATATCCGCCCATGCCGCCGCGATTACGCGAAAGCATGCCGCATTTTGCAAAAGCGTAGGCCAGAGCAGTGGAACCGCCGGCCGTGACCAACCAGGAAACAATTGAGAAAGTACCGACTTCAGCAAGTTTAGTCGGGAGCATGATGATGCCGGAGCCCATCATGTTGAGGGCAGTTAGGAGCGTAAGCTGCGTTACGCTCATTTTGCTCGAGGAACCGGACATAAGTTGTCACCTCTGTATTTGTTGGGATCAGCTTCGGGCAGCCATTACGACGACTGCCCGAAGGTGGATGGATTAGTGATTAGCCTTTAATGCCGAGTTCAGCAGTACGTTCCTTGGTCAGCACGTAGCCGTAGGCGCGCTTGCGGCCGTCAGCATCCTTTTGGATGTAGACACCCTGCAGTTCGGGTGCGAAGCCCGGGCAGCGGTTGATGCCTTCTTCAAGTGCAAGGAAGTACTTAAGGACGGAATCACCCCAGACTTCACCCGGCACGCAGCAAAGCACTCCCGGCGGGTAGGGCAGAGCACCTTCCACAGCGATGCGGCCAGCGGCCTTTTCGAGCGGAACGAGTTCGGCATTGCCGCGGATGAACTCGAAGTGAGCCTGCTGCGGATCGAGTGCACGATGCGGGAAGTGCGCGCGACGGAACATCTCTTTCTGCAGCTGTTTGACGTTGCGGGACTTGTAGAAGTCGTGCATTTCCTGGCAGAGACGATGAATCGTGTAGCCCTTGTAGCGTTCTTCGTTGGCGTAGTAGATGGAAGGCAGTACGTCAGCGAGAGGAGCGTCTGCATCAAGGAACTCTTCAAAACGCTTGATCTGCGTAATAAGGTGTTCCATCTTGGCCGTATCCTCTGCCGGCGTCATCAGGAAGAGGATCGAATTCAAGTCGCACTTTTCCGGAACGATGGCGTTTTCGCGCAGGAAGTTGGCGAGAATCGTGGCGGGTACGCCGAAGTCGGCATAGTTCCCCGTTTCGGCATCAATACCAGGCGTCGTGAGAAGGAACTTGCAGGGATCCACGAAATACTGATGTTCCCCGTAGCCTTCGAAGTTGTGCCATTTCGCGGTAGGTTCGAATTCGAAGAAGCGCAGGTTTTGTGCAATTTCATCGGTGGGATAATCACCCCACGACTTGCCGTCAATCTGAGCCGGCACGAACGGTTTGATGTACTTGCAGGTTTTCATCAGCAGCTTGCGGGCTTCAATGCCCACACGGACGCAGTCTGCCCAAAGACGCTGACCGCTCTGGCCTTCGTGCATCTTCGCGTTGACGTCAAGCGCCGCAAAGAGCGGGTAGAAGGGAGAGGTGGATGCATGCATCATGAAAGCGTTGTTGAGGCGCTTATGCGGGCAGTAGCGGCTCTGTCCCTTGATGTGGCTGTCCTTCTTATGGATCTGCGAGGTCTGCGAGAAACCGGCCTGCTGCTTATGCACGGACTGCGTGACGAAGATGCCCGGATCTTCAGGTCCGAGATCGAGAAGCAGCGGTGAGCAGTCCTTCATCATCGGGATGAACTGTTCGTAGCCCACCCAGGCAGAGTCAAAGAGGATGTAGTCGCAGAGGTGACCAATGCGGTCCACGACCTGACGGGCGTTGTAGATTGTGCCGTCATAAGTGCCGAGCTGAATAATGGCCAGACGGAAGGGACGCTTTGCGTCAGCCTTTTCCGGACGAACTTCACGAATCATGTCGCGCAAGTAAGGTTCGTCAAAGCAGTGCTCATCAATGCCGCCGATGAAGCCGTATGCATTGCGGGCCGTTTCAAGATAAATGGGGGTGGCGCCGGCCTGCAGCAGGGCACCGTGGTGATTGGATTTGTGATTGTTGCGGTCGAAAAGAACCAGATCGCCCGGTGCGAGGAGAGCATTAAGGACAACCTTGTTGGAGGCTGACGTGCCGTTGAGCACAAAGTACGTTTTGTCCGCGTTGTAGATGCGGGCGGCTTCCTGTTGGGCAACGCACGGCGCACCTTCATGAATCAGCAGATCGCCCATCGAAACGTCGGCGTTGCACAAGTCTGAGCGGAAAATGTTTTCCCCAAAGAACTCTGCAAATTCGCGGCCGGCAGGATGACGGCGGAAGAAAGCGCCGCCCTGATGACCCGGGCAGTCAAACTGGGCATAACCATTACCGACATACTCTTCGAGACTGCCGAAGAACGGCGGGAGGACCTTTTTCTCATACTTCAGCGCAAGCGTATCGATTTGACGACCGTAAAGCTTGGCGTCATCGGCTTTGCAGTCAATGATGCTGTCAGCACGACCGATGAGCGTCGGATCAACCTCACCGCATTCGTTCAGGATGACGACGGGAATGCCAAAGGCGGTCGACTCAACTCGCTCAAGCTTGCCGGCCTTCGCTTCTTCAGCTGTCATGACGGCGATGGAAACCTCAGTGAAGTTGGCATTGTCGAAATCAATGACTTCACGTTCACATTCAAAAGCTGAACGACAGGCTTCGGTTGCGGCAACGTAGAGTTTTCGCATGGAATGATCCTCTTTAATAAATGTTTTTCCAAAGGTTTTAGAAGAACTTGTTAAGCCTTTTAAGTATTTTTGCGGCTGGCAGCGTCAAGTGTTTGGAGAACGGGATTGAATGTGCCGCCTAACCGCTTAATGCTTGAGGAGAATCCTATGCGTGGCTCAGGAAATAATCATTAGTGTAATTTCTGAGGAATTTCTTATTTACGAATTAATTCTTAAAAATCAATATGTTGATATATAGCTGTTTAATTTTCTTTAGTTGATTTAAACGAAGGAGAGGGGGGCTTTATACGGTCTATGGGAAAGTCGAAGAAATGGCCAGATGTAGGAGTTAAATATATAAACATATTGATATATATGGAATAATATATAAATATCAATACTGCTTCTGGACTGTTTGCTGCAAAATGAAGGGTGGGGGATAGTGGGTTTTGTGGAAAAAATCATGTTTTCCATGATGATTATATTTTCATTGATGCTTGTTTAGATATAAATATATTTTTATTGAGCGTTAACCTTGATATTTTCTTGTTGTGATGACTTGTAATATGTGTGTGTCTCTCCTTTTGTGTGGATGGGCCAGCACTTTTTGCCACTATGAAAAACATCAACCCGAGCACTCTCTGATGTTGTAAATGTCTGGTGGTGAAATGTGCTGGCCTTTTTTTTAGGAGCTTCGCGTAATGGAGCCTTTTAATGCGGGTTGGTTGTCATTGCTGCCTCCCGCGGCTGCGATTGTGGCTGCGTTGATCAGCAGGGAAGTTATTTCTGCTTTGCTTGTCGGCATTTTTACAGGAGCGGTTATCTACACAAGCTCTACAGGGGGCGGCGTCATCATCGGCAGTCTGGATGCTGTTTTTTCGATGATGGTGTCGACGCTTGAATTCAAAATCCTCATATTCACGTCGCTCTTAGGTGCGGTGGTTTATTTGGTCTCTCTCTCGGGCGGTTCTAAAGCCTATGGGGAATGGGCCGGACGGCGAATGAAGACAAAGCGGAAGTCTTTGCTTTCGGCTTGCGGGCTTGGCTGTCTTGTGTTTATTGACGATTACTTCAGCTGCTTATTTGTCGGCACTGTGATGAAGCCTCTGACAGATCGCTGTCGGGTAGCTCGCGCTAAGCTGGCATGGATCGTGGACTCAACGGCTGCCCCCGTTTGCATCATTGCGCCGGTGTCATCTTGGGCAGCTGCAGTAACGGCTTCGCTGAAAAGCACGCCGCTCGAGGATCAGTCCATGGCTGCGTTTATGGCGGCTATCCCATGGAACTTTTATGCGATTCTCACCATTGCGCTTGTGGTATTTCTGATTTGGCGGGGCAGAGATTTTGGTCCCATGCTGACCGCTGAAGCTGAGGCTGAGAAAACGGAGAACCTGAGGCAGGATGAAGAGCAGACGGAGCCGACTGGAAACGGCGGGCTTCTGGAGATGATTTTCCCGATTGCGCTGCTCCTCATCTTTTCCTTTGCTGCACTTTTATATTCGGGCGGTTTTTGGTCGGATGGTCCGACAAAGTATCAATTCGGCGCGGCGATCGGCGCATCGTCATCTTCTTCGGCACTTTGCTGGGCTGGGTTTGGAACGCTCGTTGCGACGATGCTGCTTTACGTGCCTCGCGGCGTACTTTCATTTACCAAGTGCATGGACGGCGCAGTCAACGGCATGAAACTGATGCTGCCGGCCAACATCATCCTAGTGCTTGCGTGGACGCTCTCGGGGATATGCCGTGATCTCTTAATGTCAGCGCAGTACGTTGAAGGGCTGGTTACAAGTTTTGGCGGCGATGTGATGCAGCTCTTCCCCTTCATCTGTTTTGCGGCAGCCTGCTTGCTTTCTTTTGCAACCGGTGCTTCCTGGGCGACTTTTGGCATCCTCGTTCCGATTTTGGTGCCGATTGCCTATGCCGTGGATCCCTCAATGGTCTTTGTTGTGTTGGGTGCGGTGCTGGCCGGTTCAGTCTTTGGCGATCACTCTTCGCCCATCTCAGATACTTCAGTGCTTTCGGCCGCCAGTTCAGGCTGTCCGGTGATGGAACATGCAGCAACCCAGCTGCCGTATGCACTACTGACTGCTTTCGCTGCTGGTGCTGGTTATTTGGTATCTGGGTTTACTAATGGAAATCTTTGGTTGTCTTGGGGCACAGCCGTTGCAGTGCTAGGCGGCGGCCTTTGGGGGTTCTTGAGCCGACAGACAGATTCAGTGAGTTCTGCTGTAACAGTCGCTAAATCCTAATTTTGGGAAAACTTTTTGAGTCTGTGAAAGGCGGGCGTGCGGATGGTTGGGACCCGCACGCCTGCCGCACAGCTTCTTCGGAGGGGCGTTAATCGTTAGCTTTAGGTGCTCCATAAAGTTGATCGATTAACGTCCTCTTTTTCACTTTGCAACCTAAGAACTGATGCAATCAGCTCTGCGACGGCAATACAGTCGATGCTGAAGTCAAGCAAATCGCCAGGGTGCTTCAGTCCGATCTCAACAGCAAAGATGATGCTGGAGAACGTGATAGATGCATTCAAGTCGGCATTCCTATCTGTCCAGCCTATTGTGAACATAAGATCAGCCCGCTAAACATCAGACAAGCAGCCGCAGAGGAAACTCGAGGCAGTGAAAGATTTTGTGCTTTAGCGGTTAAAAGCTGTTAATTTCGCTGAATATAAATCGATAAAACACGATTTTTTGGAATCGTGTGGTATCAGCTGACTTGACAGAGGCGGGCATCCAGCGAAAGCGCAGGGCAGCACCACCAATTCATCGGGGTTGGAAGAACTTGATGAGCGTTCTGCCTCTTGCGTTTGAATCAGCGGCTCCAACGTTCTTGCCACAGCGGCACCGCTCCATGGAGAAAGCTCGATACTGAATCGGCGCCCAATCGTTGAAATCCAAGATGTTCGAACGCTGCTTCGAGTGCAGGCAATGGTTCTTCATTATCAATGGGGGCTGCACCGGCCTGTTTGGACAGTTTTTCCCCGCGGTCATTGAGCACGAGCGGGATATGGAAATAGCGCAATGGGGCAGCCTCGAGCGCTTGGGTGAGCAATATTTGCCGCGGCGTGTTGTCTATCAGATCCGCACCGCGCACGATGTCGGTGACGCCTTGGTAAAGATCGTCAACGACGACGGCAAGCTGATAGGCCCAAAACCCGTCGGCGCGCTTCAGAACGAAATCTCCCACGGTTTTCTCAACATTCTGCAGATAGTCGCCTAAGCGACGGTCATGGAATCGGACATTGCCTGCGGGCACGCGGAATCGAAGTGCACGCACTGGGCGCCCCTGAGTGCCGTGTCGACAGATGCCCGGATACACGCCAATCGGCAGACCCAATGCTTCGTCGGCGAGCTGAATTTCTTTGCGTGAGCAGGCGCAGCCGTAGATAAAGCCCTCAGCAGTCAGTTTGGCGAGCGCGTCCGCATAGGCCCCTAAGCGGTCATGCTGCCAGAGAATGGGCTCATCAGAGGTCATGCCAAAGCGTGCCAACGCTTTAATGATGGCTTCTCCGGCTCCGGGTACATCTCGCGGAGGGTCAATGTCTTCAATGCGCACGAGCCATGTCCCGCCATGCGCACGAGCGTCAAGCCAACTGGCCAATGCCGCAGCAAGACTCCCGGCATGAAGCCGCCCGGTAGGAGACGGCGCGAATCGTCCTCGATAGGGAATTGAGGTGGGTGCCGGTGAAAGGTTGACTGTCTGCATGAGGTTCGAGGCTTTGGAGATGAAGAAGGAACTTTATGCCTAAGGTCGTCAGTACTGCAAGTCTATGAAATTTATTTATTTTGAGCATTCATCACGGCAAAAATGATTTGGCTAATAAGTTAAAGAAATAAAGGCCTGTCTATTCTTTTTAGAAAAATGTTTTAAGGGTCAATTGGAATTGCGTTAATTGCAGTTTTATGGTCTTGGTGTTAACGCTTAATTATTAACCCAAAAGGTCCTTTAATTGTCTATTGTAATGAATGAAAATATAAAGTTTGGGTGATGCATTCCTATTGTTTGGAATTAATCAGGAAGATATCTTTATCAATATGGCGTTAATTTAGTATCAATAATCTGTCTATTTCAGAAAAAGATAGGTTTTATGAGGACTGTTATATGAAATTGATATCAATTAACTAGTTGAAATATATGAAATATACATAACAATCGACAAATGTTTGTTATGTGATTGCTTTTTTATATTTCTATGAGGCTTTAAAGGCCCTAAAAGTTCAATATTGCTGCAACAGCTTCAGCATGGTTCGGCGAGAAGAAGGAAGCCGGTTCGTTTTGAAGATGTTGTTTCATCAACTTCTGGGGCACAAAATGTCATCTGGGAAAAAAATCGGACTATTTGCATGTACTGGCATTGTTGCCGGTAACATGATGGGTAGCGGCATCGCCCTGCTTCCCTCAAATCTCGCCAGTATTGGTTCTGTTGCACTGTTTGGTTGGCTGATTGCTATGTTTGGCGCGTTGGCGCTTGCATATGTATATGCCCGTCTATCTACAGTGAATCCGCAAAGCGGCGGTCCTGTCGCTTATGCGGGTGAAATTAGCCCGGCCTTCGGGTATCAAACCGGCGTGCTTTATTACCACGCCAACTGGATCGGCAACCTTGCAATTGCAATTACTGCTGTTTCCTATCTCTCAGTCTTCTTCCCAATTCTCAATCATCCCATTCCTGCCGGCATTGCCTGCGTCGCGGTGGTGTGGTTCTTCACGATCCTCAACTTCTTCGGCGGCTCAATGATCGGCAAGGTCACTACGTTCGGCGTTATTGCGCTCCTTATCCCTGTTGTCGGCACGGCAACTTTCGGCTGGTTCTGGTTTGATCCCCAGCTCTACATGGATAACTGGAATGTCTCTGGCACGACTGACTTGGATGCTACCTGCCGCAGCGTTCTGCTGTGCCTCTGGGCCTTCATCGGTATTGAATCGGCCTCTGTCTCGTCCGGTCTCGTTGACAATCCTCGCCGTACGGTTCCGCTCGCCACGATGCTTGGCGCCTTGCTCGCCGGTCTCGTCTACATCGGTTCGTCTCAGGCTATCGCCGGCATGTTCCCGGCCTCTGTGACGGCTGCCTCGGGTGCTCCGTTTGCTCTTTCGGCTTCGCTGATGGTCGGTGACTGGGCTGCTCCGGTTGTGTCTGCCATCACGGCTCTCGCCTGCCTCACCTCGCTCGGCTCTTGGATGATGCTTGTTACTCAGGCCGGTGCCCGTGCCGCTCAGGAAGGCTATATCCCCAAGATCTACGGTGAACTCGACAAGAACGGTCTGCCCCGCAAGGGTCTGATCCTCTCGGCCACGCAAATGACGGTGCTTATGGCGGTCATCACGGCCATGAACGCAAGCGGCGGCTCTGCTTCTGACCTCTTCGGCATGATCACCGGTATCGCGGTTCTTCTCACGATGCTCCCGTACTTCTACAGCTGCGTCAACCTGCTGCGCATCGAAGGCGCAACGACCCGCAACGTTATCAGCTGCATCGCATCGGTCCTCGGCAGCGGATTCTGCTTCATCGCCCTGGCCGGCGCCGGTTTCAACCAACTGATCGCTACCTTCATCGTCAGCCTGGTCATCATGATGTTCTTCTCCTGGAAGAAGGGCAAGCTCCAGGCGACTGTCAAGGCTACTGCTGCAGAAGCTTCCGACAAATCCGAAGCTGGCAAAGCTGCAGTGCTCGTCGGCGACAACTAATCAGTCAACACCTCTTTCATCAACTTCTTCCTCTGGCTGGGTCTGCTCACTTTATGTGACGGATTGAGAGGGCAGGCCCAGCCCCTTCTGGTTTCACCACCACATCTCCCTTTGTGAGGTTTCATCATGAACATCATCGTTGAGCTCGTCTCGCCTGGTCGTTTCTTTAAAGACGCCCCGATTCACAGCCTGAATGAGTGCTTAAAAAAACGCGGGTTCGAAGTCGTATTTGCCGCCGATCAGGCGGATCTTGTTCGCGTCGTCGAAAATAATGCCCGCCTTGCCGGTGTGGTGATCGACTGGGAAGATTCTCCTCAGGAACTCTGCCAGCAAATTCATGATTTCAATGAATATCTCCCCGTTTTTGCTTTCTCGAGCTCCAACAGTGTGACGGATGCTACGTTCCAGCAGCTCTCACTGAATGTTGAATTCTTCGAATATGAAATTTCGAACGCTGCGGACATCGCCGTTACGATCTCCCAGAAGGTCGAGGAATACGAAAAGGCTGTTACGCCTCCGCTGACACGCGCATTGATGAACTTTGCCAAAGAAGGCAAGTACACATTCTGCACGCCGGGCCATATGAGCGGCACGGCCTTCCAGCACAGCCCGGTCGGCGCATTGTTCTATGACTTCTTCGGCGCCAATACCTTCAAGGCTGACGTTTCGGTTTCCGTGGGTGAACTCGGCTCTCTGCTTGACCACTCCGGTCCTCATCGCGATGCTGAGAAATACATCGCTGAGACGTTCAATGCTGACCGCAGCTACATCGTTACGAACGGCACGTCGACCGCCAATAAGATCATCGGTCTGTACTCCGCTCCGGCCGGCAGCACTGTGCTGATTGACCGCAACTGCCACAAGTCGCTCACGCATCTGATGATGATGAGCAATGTGATCCCAATCTATCTGCGCCCGACCCGCAACGCCTACGGCATTCTGGGCGGTATCCCGCAGAGCGAATTTAAGCACGAAACCATTGAAAAGCGTGTGAAGGAAACGCCGAACGCCACGTGGCCGGTTCACGCTGTGGTGACCAACTCCACCTATGACGGTCTGTTCTACAACACCGGCTTCATCAAGAATACGCTGGATGTGAAGTCGATTCACTTCGACTCCGCGTGGGTGCCTTACACCAACTTCAGCCCGATTTATCAGGGCCTCGCCGGCATGAGCGGCGGCCGTACAGAGGGCAAGGTGATCTACGAAACTCAGTCGACGCATAAGCTGCTGGCTGCGTTCTCGCAGGCTTCCATGATCCATGTGAAGGGTGAAATCAATGAAGCGACGTTCAACGAAGCGTTCATGATGCACACCTCCACGTCGCCCTTCTATCCGATCGTGGCATCGACGGAAACTGCTGCCGCTATGATGCGCGGCAACGTCGGTCACCGTCTGATTGATGAATCCATCGATCGTGCGATTCGCTTCCGTAAGGAAATCAAGCGTCTTCGCGAAGAATCCGATTCTTGGTTCTTCGACGTGTGGCAGCCCGAAAACATCGGCACGAAGGAATGCTGGGAACTCAAGCCCGAAGACAAGTGGCATGGCTTCCGCAACATCGATCAAGAGCACATGTATCTTGACCCGATCAAGGTCACGCTCCTCACGCCGGGTCTCAATGGCGACGGCACGATGGCTGAGCGCGGCATTCCCGCTTCGATCGTTTCCAAGTACTTGGATGACCGCGGCGTGATCGTTGAAAAGACGGGTCCCTACAACCTGCTCTTCCTCTTCTCCTTCGGTATCGACAACACGAAGGCGATGGGGCTGCTGCGTGAACTCTGCAACTTCCGCCGCGACTACGACCGCAATCTTGAGATCAAGGAAGCGATCCCGTCGCTTTACAAGAAGGATCCGAGCTTCTACGACGGCATGCGTCTGCAGGAACTGGCCCAGGGCATCCATAAGCTCATCGTTGAACACGATCTGCCGAACATGATGTTCCACGCGTTTGAAACGCTGCCGAAGATGGTCATGACGCCGTTTGATGCCTTCCAGCGCGAACTCAACGGTGAGGTTGAGGAAGTCCGCATTCAGGATATGCAGGACAAGGTCAATGCCAACATGATTCTGCCGTATCCGCCGGGAGTTCCTCTGGTTATGCCGGGCGAAATGCTCACGGCCGACAACCGCGCGGTGCTGGACTTCATGCTCATGCTCTGCGAAATCGGCGAGCACTTCCCGGGCTTCGAAACCGATATCCACGGTGCCTATCGTCAGCCGGACGGTTCCTACACCGTCAAGGTTCTGAAGATGTAAGGCTTCTAGGTTAGGCAGAGATCTGCTGGTGGGGCGGCGGACACATTTGTTGGGTTCCAATGTGTCCGCCGCCTGCAGCCCCATACGAGCAGTGGGATGCTGGAAGATCTCTGCCGCTTTTCACTCCACCAGAACCCAATCCATCAATCCCAACTTACATTAGGTGGCTACATGACTAACGAGAACATCTCGGTCACAGAAGTACAAAATGAAAATTCGGTTATTGCGGAACGCCGCGCCAAGCTCCTTAAGCTTCGCGAACACGGCGTCGCCTATCCGAATGACTTTGTCCGCAAGGATTTGTTCGGTGACCTTAACGAAAAGTACGGCAACAAGACCGCTGAAGAGCTTGCAGCGCTCGCGCCGAAGGTCGCTTGTGCAGGCCGTGTGATGCTCAAGCGAGTCATGGGCCGACTCACTTTTGCGACCGTCCGCGACTATACGGGGACAATGCAGTATTTCGTCCAAGAAAGCACGGTGGGCGAAGCCGCTTACGCAGATTTCAAGACGCTCGACCTCGGCGACATCGTTGCTTGTGAAGGTACGCTGATGCGTACTCAGGCCGGCGATCTGGCCATTAAGGTGACGTCATTCCGCTTGATGGCCAAGAGCCTTCGGCCGATGCCCGATAAGCACAAGGGCCTGCAGGACCAGGAATTCTGCTATCGCCGCCGCTATGTGGATTTGATGGTCAATGCCGAATCACGCGAGCGCTTTATCAAGCGTTCGAAGGCAATTGCCTCCATTCGCAATTTCATGCTGGCCAACGACTTTCTGGAAGTGGAAACGCCGATGCTGCATCCGATTCCGGGCGGCGCCAATGCACGTCCCTTCATCACGCACCATAATGCGCTGAATACTGAAATGTACCTGCGCATTGCGCCGGAACTTTATCTGAAGCGTCTGGTGGTTGGCGGCTTTGAACGCGTATTCGAAATAAATCGAAACTTCCGCAATGAAGGCATTGATGCGCGTCACAACCCAGAATTCACCATGATGGAATTCTACGCCACCTATTGGACCTATAAGGACCAGATGGAATTTACCGAAGCGCTTCTGCGACATGTCGCGCGTGAAGTGACCGGTTCGGCCATCGTGACGTATCAGGGAATGACGATCAATTTCGAGGAGCCCTTCGACAAGCTCACGCCGAAGCAGGCCATCTTGAAGTACAGCCCCGAATACACTGAAAGTCAGCTCGTGGACGAAGATTTCCTGAAGAAGGAACTTAAGCGTCTCGGTGCCGACGAGCAGATTGATCCGACGCTCGGCTCGCTGCAGATGGCGCTTTTTGACGAAACCGTTGAAAAGAAGCTCATCAAGCCGACCTTCATCATTGACTATCCGACGGAAATTTCGCCTTTGGCCCGCGCCTCGGATGTGAATCCGGACATTACGGAACGCTTTGAACTCTTCATTGCCGGCCGAGAAACCGCTAACGGCTTCTCCGAACTTAACGATCCGGATGATCAGGCAGCTCGCTTCCGCGCTCAGGTTGAACGCAAGGGACACGGTGACGATGAAGCGATGTATTACGACGCAGATTACGTGACGGCACTTGAATATGGATTGCCGCCAACCGCCGGGTGCGGCATCGGCATCGATCGCTTTATGATGTTGCTTACGGACGCACCTACGATTCGTGACGTCTTGCTCTTCCCCGCGCTGAGACCGGAGAGCAAGAATTGATCATTGAGTTGATTTTGTAAACGCAATGGCAGCCGCGCAGGAAAGTTTCTCCTGCGGGGCTGCTCTTGTTTGCGGCCAGAGGGCAAAAAGGGGCCACAAATGACTAAATTCAAAATGAACAGAACGCAGTTCATGCTGCTGACTGCTTTGAACATGCTGGGATCGGGAATCCTGATGCTGCCGGCGAAAGTTGCTCAGGTGGGCGGGATCGGACTTTTATCCTGGTTTGTTGTTTGCCTTGCAGCTGTCGCGATGGCATACGCATTTGCCAACTGCGGGATTTACTCCAAATATCGTCTGGGCGGTTTAGGCGCTATCGCCGAAAATGCCTTCGGTATGCCCGGCTCTTTTTTGACCAACTATATTTACGCATTTTCTGTCGTCATCGCCAACGTTGCCATTGCTACCACCGCTGTCGACTATCTGCTGGGTATTTTCGGCATTCAGGCCGATTTGGGCGTTGTGCAGTGCTTAACGATAGCGCTGCTTTGGCTCTCGACGCTGGTGAACTTCGCGGGCGTTAAAGCCATGGGGCGCCTCAGCGCGGTGACCATCTGGGGCATCTTGATCCCGCTCCTTTTTCTAATCTGTGCGGCGCCGTTCAGCTTTGACGCACAGTTGTTTGCACAGAATTGGAATCCTCGTGATTTGTCGATGCAGACCGCGGTGACGGCGACGGCCCCCATGATGTTCTGGGCCTTTTTGGGATTAGAGTCAGCTTGCGCTAACAACGACAACGTCGATAACCCAGAAAAGTCTGTTCCTAAAGCTGTATTGGCCGCTACCCTTGCGGTGGCAGTCATTTATGTCGGATCAACAACTTTGACCGCAGGCTTGCTTCCAGAGTCAGAACTGGTGGATTCGGGAGCTCCGCTCTTTGTCATCTTCGTGAGTCTTTTTGGTTCGACGGCGAGCCGCATACTGGCAGTGCTGCTCTTTTTGGCCTGTGTCGGGTCACTCGTTACGTGGCAGTTTACGATGTACCGAGTCTTCATGACCTCCGCCAGGCTGGGATACTTCCCGGCGCTGTTTAAACGCGTTGGCAGAACGGGTGTTCCTTATATGGGACTATTCATCCTCTGCATCATCCAGACGCTGTTGGTGCCGTTTATGCCGGTCTCCAACTTGTTCAGTCAGTTTGATCTGCTGGTGGACATCTCGGTCATTACCAATGTCTTCCCGTATTTTCTCTGTATGGCCGCTACTTTTGTAGTTGTGCGCAGAGCCGGACTTCAAGGCGTCAAGAAGGTTTGTGTTGAAGCGGCAGCCTTGGGCTCACTCATCTTCATCGGGTGGTATTTCAGCCTCATGGACGGCGATGTCATGAAGTTTGCGACCATTGTCTTCTTCTTGGGCATTGCGTTTTATGGTCTCTTTGTTGCCAAGGATGGGAGCACAGAGCTCCCTGAGCAATAAAGATATTTTGGCTAAGCCCACGGGGCAGTATTTAACGGTTTAAGAGTTTACAGATGTAAATGCTTTGAGGAGACTTTGAATCCGCAGTGCGTATAAATACTGAGTTTATATGTTGACGCAGATAAGTGTGAGTACATCACAAATAAGTTGATAAACAACGATAAACGGTAAATATGCATTTTTCTTGCTATTCCAATAGGGTGATGTACTCAATCGAACTGATCAACTACAATGAGAAACAGTATAAGGACCGCGATAAATAACAATAGAAGATGGTCAAGATAGTTAATTCGAGAGGGAACAATGGAGAGTGCATTTTTTACTGTTGCCGATTGGGTAGCCAATCCTAGATCAAATTCAATTCGGCGAAAAAACCGTCGAAGCGTCCTGCCGCCGCGGCTGATGGATCTGTTGTTTTATTTTGCGCAGCATCCTATGGAGGTAGTTTCCAGACAAGAGATTATTGATAATTGCTGGGATCGGGATGTTGTAACAGATCAGACTATCACTCAGGCCATTTTCGAATTACGAAAATTTTTAAAAGACGGCCGCAGTGCTAAAGAGGCACCGGAATATATTAAAACGGTACCAAAACGCGGCTATCGTTTATTGGCGCCGGTTCATCAGCTGACGGTGGAAGAATACATTGCCGCAACCTCTGAAAATGGGGCTCAAGGCACACAGGTGATCGACGATGAGGACGTTGCAGCTGAGAGGGAACTGCAGCAACCCGTCAGTGCGGCTGAGCCCGAGCACGAAGCGGCAACCTCGTTTGAAAGCAAGATTCTGGAGGAGACGGGTACAGCTGCGCTCGAACAGATACCTTCCCGGAGTGCCTCTATCAAGCAAGAGCGCCGAGGAAAAGTTACCCCCCCCCCCCCCCCCCCCCCCCCGCACAGAAGGGCGGCGCGGCCAAGAGAAATATTTTCAACAAAATATCCGACGCATTGTGGCTGGATCAAGTGACCTTAGGCTTTAAGAAAGGAGCCTATTAAAAGAACGCTGGGCGCTGCGTCTGTGAACGGCAGCTAGGCTGAGAAGCATCCAGTCTGACAGGGCGAGGCAAAGAGACCCAGCAGCAGAGAAAGCGGGCTGGCGCGGCGTTAGAAGCAAAAGAAAGGGGCTGAACCATTATCAGGTGCAGCCCCTTTATTTTGCTGATTCGCCGTCTAGGCGTTTTCGCGGTTTACCCATATTGTGATGCCTCTTAAAGATTAGTGCTGTTCGCTCGCGAACGGAACGCTGACAGAACGCATATTGCGGGAAACACCCAGACAGAAGGTATTCAAATACTCTTCTGCAAAGGCAGCGATGATGGAACCGATCGTATGAATAAGATGCATAGCCATTTTAAAACTCCTAAAGATTCAATGGTGTTGTTAAAAACTTGAGATCTTCCTGACCTCGAGACTTAGATTACCCCTCTCATAAAAGAGATGCAAGTCGATGATGAATTAAAAAAGAATGAATCGCTAAACTATCAATCCTATTAAGGGCTAATACCTAAAAATAAAATAGCCTTTAATTATGTCAGACGAAATGTAATAAGTGAAGATTTTTGAAAACAGATGAAGAAATATTAATTGAATACGATACACTCATAATGTAAGCTGATAAATAAAAGGGCTGTACTTCAAGTACAGCCCTTTTATTTGGGAGCTTCGTCAACTGGAGGTTTTCGATATTCCGGCATGTTGACTCCTATTGAATGAAAATAGACTTCAAGCGGTGCGAGTTGACGTCGAATTATCTTCTGCGGGGAACGGCGCACTGACTTCATGGAGGTCTCGGGAGATGCCCATGCAGAAGGTATTGATAAAGTCTTGGGCAAAAGCATCAAAAAGAGCACCGCAAATTCTAAGAATCGAAGAAAGCATTTCTGTAGTCCAAAATTACCGAATTGTTCTAAAAATGAGATATTCCTGATCTCGTGATTAGAGTACACCAGCTTTATTTCGGCTTGCAAGCAGATAAATCGAAAAACAAACATCAGGGAACCAAACCGACAATTGAGTTTAGGGTTAGTGCCTAGCATAGAAGATCCAGTCACGAAAACAGCATTCGCGGCAGAATCTTGATGTTTTGATGAAAACAGTTATAAAGAATGCGTTTCAGTCTCGTGAAGATGGGCAGGCAAAAGAAAGGGGCTGTACCCAATTACAGGTGCAGCCCCTTTATTTCGCAGGATCGTCCGGCGGACGTTTTCGAGATTTATTCATATTATTTACCTAAAAATCAAATTATTAGCTTCGCGGTGCGAAGAAGCAGAGACCGTGACGGTCAAAGCGGAAAAGGCGATCAGCATAAACAGAAGGAATCTGGGACATACCATGTTCCCAAGCAATGATCTGATGAGCAGAAACGCGCAGGATATCAGCGAGCTGTTCAACAGAGAGTTCGAGAATAGAACGAAAATTGCTGCCGGTCATACTAATTCTCCTATGACATGTATGAGCTGTTAAAAACTTGAGATCTACCTGATCTCGGGTTCAAGATTACGCGGTCTTTTAAGAAGTTGCAACTCAAACTGGAAAAATCAATTCATCGACACTAAATCATCAACACGTATTGGTATTAGTACCTATTTTGCAGAATTGAGCTGGATTCAGAAAAGAAATACAACGTGGCTATAAAGACATACTTTTATTCTTTTGGCTGGTTATGAATAAGATTGCGGTTTGAAATATCAAACAGGCCGTAAATATAGGCATATTGGTTATACAAAATAATTTTGTTTACTTTTCGAAAACAAAATTACGAGGATCCAGTCGTGTTCGGCGGATAGGGGCAAGGTTTGCTTTAGACTTCGCCGAGAAGTCTGATGAATATTGATGGGCTCACGCTGAATGACAAGCCCGTATCCCTATGTCCCTTGTACAAACACCTGCTGATGATCCGAAAATGGCTGCCGAAGAGGATCATGAGGTCGCAGCTGCGACAAAATCCGGCCGTCCTACGGCCAAAGATGCTGCGCTTCTCGCCTTTGTCTCTTCGATTGGCCCTTTTGCTGCGAATGCGTATGTCCCCGCCTTTGACCCAAACTCCCGGAGACTAGCTCCGGGAGGTCCTGATCTGACGCAAAGTCGGCCT
>OIFE01000414.1_pt1 | contig 35878 bp, 47 predicted proteins | sample 1581921 | NCBI WGS metagenome assembly OIFE01 (sample SAMN04414075, study PRJEB24778) | human gut metagenome | material: faecal | host: Homo sapiens | reverse complement strand
ATTCCCGGAAATGTGGAAAGAGATCAGGAGAGTCAGGAAAGAAAATGCACCTACGAAGGCACCGCCGTTTACATCGACGGCACGCTGCGGTACATCACCACCGAGGGCGACCACCTGCGCCGCTGCCTGTACGCCGTGCGCCAGCTCTGGCAGGCCGAGGGGGTGCAGACTGACTTCGTCCACCCGCTGCGCCTGGTAGACGGCATCTACCCTGCTGTCGCCGTCACGCCCTACGGCACATTACTGGACGCCCTGCGGGACAGCGGGCTTTTGCAGGTCAAAGTCACCCGGTACGAGACGGTAACAAAAGAGCTGCCCTTTGAGACGCAGACCGTCGAGGACACTGACCTGGATTTTGGCAAGACCGAGACGGTGCAGGCCGGGCAGAGCGGCAGTGAGCAGGTCACAAGCGAAATTGTGACCGTGGACGGCGCGGTCGTCAGCTGCCAGGCCGTGGACGTGCAGCTTTTGCAGGCCCCTGTGCCGGAGATCATCCACCGGGGCACACGGCTGAAAAGCGGCATGATCGGCAAGCTCGGCACCGGCAGCTTTCTCTGGCCTGTGCCGGGGTATTCGGGCATCAGCCGGTGGGCTAATCTACCCTATGGCCACCGCGGGGTGGACATTACCGCGCCCTACGGCACGCCGATTTACGCCGCCGACGCGGGCACGGTCATCGCTGCCCAGTGGCACAATCACCCTACCGCGAGCTGGGGCTATTATGTGGAGATTGACCACGGCAACGGCTACAAGACGCTGTACGGCCACATGTCGTCCTTTGTGGTGCAGACCGGTCAGACCGTGACGAAGGGCCAGCTGATCGGCTACGTGGGGGCGACTGGCGCCGCCACCGGCAACCACTGCCATTTTGAAATGTATTATAACAATGCACTGATCAGCGCAAGAAATGTGTTCCCGGATATATAACTGCCTGCCGGAACACTGCGGGCGGATGCGAGCATCCGCCCCTACCATTCTACAATTCTTTTGCAAAACACTTTACTTTTTACTTTGTATATGGTAAAATTCTTTCCATAGTAAAGCTACAAAAGCTCTCGTTCAGGTGCAATGACGCACACGAACGGGAGCTTTTTGCCTAAAATGAGGTGTTACCATGGATCACATCGACCGCAAGATCATTGACATATTGCAGCACGACGCGCGTATTCCCCTAAAAGAAATCGCTGACCAGGTATTTTTGTCCAGCCCTGCGGTGTCGGCCCGCATTGCCCGGCTGGAGCATTCCGGCACCATCACCGGCTATCAGGCCCAGGTGGACGCACCCAAGCTGGGCTACATGGTCAAGGCGTTCATCAACTTGGACATGGACCCCCAGCGCAAGCCGGAGTTCTACCCCTATATTGAGAGCTGCGCCCATGTGGTGGAGTGCAACTGCGTCACCGGCGATTACAGTATGCTGATTGAGGTTTTGTTCGGCACGACGCAGGAATTGGACCAGTTCATCAACCACTTGCAGCAGTTTGGCCGCACGCGCACGCAGATTGTGTTCTCGACCCCGGTAGAGCACCGCGGTGTGCCGGTGGCGGAGCCGGAGGAATAAAAAACGCCTTTCTCAATGGGGGGTGAAGCCTTTGGGATATTACAGGTATCCCCCGCTGCGCAGCAGGAATATCCAGCCGGTCAGCGTCAGTGCCGAGAGCAGCGTCGTCAGGGCGATGCAGCTCGACGTCAGCACACCCTCGTGGCCCATGTTTTTGCTCATGACATAGGCGCTGGGAGTCGTGGGGCTGCCCAGCATGATGAGCAGCGCAATCAGTTCCTCGTCGCGGAACCCCAGCGCCACCGCGCAGGGCAGAAATACCGCCGCCAGCCCCACGGTCTTGATAAAGGCGGCCGCCAACGTCGGCCCCAGCTTTTTGATGGCCTTGGCCCCCTCAAACGAGGCACCGATGGACAGCAGCGCCAACGGCGTAGTGACGGAGGCAATATTGTTCAGCGTTTTGGTCAGCACTGCGGGCAGCGTGAACGGCAGCAGCGCATAGACCGTGCCGGACACGATACCCAATAAAATCGGGTTGGTGGCCACGCCGCGCAGCAGCTGCTTTGGCGTGGGGATACCGCGCTGCTGCGGGGATTCCAGCATCAAAATCAGCACCGCAAAGATGTTGAACAGCGGCACGCTGCCCAGAATCATCAGCGGGGCCATGCCTGCGTTGCCGTAGATATTCTGGATGAACGCCACGCCCAGCACAGCCGCACTGCTGCGGTAACCCGCCTGCACGAACTCCCCCACCAGCGATTTATCTTTGAGGAACCGCTTTGCCCCTGCCCACACAACAAGGATGCCGATGAACGTTGCGCCAAAGCAGAACAGAACGAACTTCGGCTGGAAATCGTGCAGGATGTCAACGCTGCCCATATCCAGAAACAGCATGATGGGCAGTGTGATTTTAAAGGTCAGCTTATCCGACGCCCTGCAAAATTCCGGCGGCAGAAAGCCCCACCACCCCAACGCGTACCCCGCCACCATGACCAGAAACACCGGCAGCGTCGCATTCAGGCTGAAAATCAGGTTTTGCATCGTGACATCCTTTCTTTTTAGAGAAAAAGAGAACTCCCACAGCGAAACGCTGTGGGAGTTCTCTTGGTGCGGAAGATGGGACTTGAACCCACACGTCATAGACACACGCACCTCAAACGTGCCTGTCTGCCGATTCCAGCACTTCCGCTTATTGCAGTGACTGCGAGAGATATAATAACACAATTCACCCCTAAAAGTCAAGCGTTTTGCGAAAGTTTTATCGGAATACACAGCACTATACACACAAATACCGCCGCCCCGGAAGGGATTCCTCTTCCGGGGCGGCGGTGCGTTTATGGAAGGACAAAGAGAATAGCGGTTTTAGGGGTTACGCGCGGTACTCCGCGGGGAGCTGGTCGATGGTGACATACTTCTCCATGGCCTCTTCCAGCTTCATGCCGTTTGCCACGGCGTCGCGGCGGCAGGCGTTGATAGCCTGGATTTCCTTCATCTTCTCGCCGGTCAGGCTGTAACCCTTCATGGCGATCAGGGTGGCCGCCCAAGCGACCATCGGGATGACACAGAACAGGACGATGACGACCATATTCATACCGGGGGTGTACGGATCGTACTGGGTCGGCAGGCTCTCCAAGCCGATGAAGCTGACCGCCACACCGACAACGGTGGCGGACAGGCTGGAAACGAGCTTATCCACCAGGCTGAACAGCGTACCCATGATGCCGGGGATATACTTGCCGGACTGGTAAGTCTCGTAGTCGGAGCAGTCGGCAACCATCGGGATGGGCATATCCGCCGTGGCATAGTACGCACCGTAGCCGACGCCGAACAGCAGGATGAACAGAACCGTGTACAGGTTGAGCGCCAGACCGTTTTCACCCATGATGGACAGGGTGAAGCCGTCGCCCTTGCCCCAGAGCATCAGCAGGACAAGCACGCCCACATAGCACACCAGCGCCACGCTGACATAGCGCATCAGGCTGGCTTTCTGACCTTTCTTCTGGCTCGTGCGCACGGTCAGCAGGAAGAACGGAACACTAAAGACGTAACCCAGCACCATCATGGGCAGGTACAGCCCGTCATAGTTGCCCATCATACAGCCGTACAGCATGCACAGCACGGTGGTGTTGGTGGCGATAGACAGCGCCAGCTTGCAGCCCGCACCGGCAACCATCAGGCGCTGCATGGGCTTGTTCTCCTTGATGATCTGGACGTACTCGGAAACCTTGAGCTTTTCGGTCTTTTCGCCGCCGATGCCGAAGTACTTGGGCTGATCCTTTTCCCAGATGCCGATGACGGCCAGCAGGGTGAGCAGAATGGAAATGACGATGCCGACGGGAGCCAGCATACGGAAGAAGCCGGCGGAGCCGTAGCCGCCCTCGTAATTCTTAGCCAAGATGGGCGCGAAGAACTGCATCGCACCCATGCCCAAGAGAGAACCGACGGTGTTGAAGATGGTGAACAGCGGGCGCTGCTTCGGGTCGTTGGTCAGAACGGTCTGCCCGGAGCGGGTGCAGCTGGTCTGGAAGGTGTAGCCAATGACCCAGACTGCGTACAGGCCGACAAAGGCAGCATAGCGGGCCCATATCATCGTGTCGGGAATCAGCGGGGTCACACAGTACAGCACCAGAATGCTGACAGCCATGATGAGGTTGCCGATGACCATGAACGGGCGGAACTTGCCGAACTTGCCGTTCGTGCGGTCCATCAGTGCGCCGATGATGGGGTCGGTGACAGCGTCAAACAGACGCATACCGGTGACCATGACGGAGGCAAAGATCATGGACAATGCCAGAACCTTGCTGCCGAAGGTCGCGATGTAGGACAGAACCAGAACGTAATACACGTTCGTGGCACCGTTGTTCAGCGGGAACAAGACCAGCTGATAAGGTTTGGCGCGGTTGACACTCTGCGCCTTTGCGTTTTCGCTCATAGGGTTGCTCCTTGTTGTGGGGGAGAATTTACTCAAAAGTCCCCGCCGGGGCCGGCGGGGAGCTTGCGGGGATTACTGGTTGGTACTGTTGTTGTCAGCGGGGGGCTCGGTGGCAGCGGCAGCCTTGGCAGCCTTGCTTGCCTTGATGCGCTTGACCAGCATGACGATGCACAGGACCGTCAGAACGGCCAGCACAACATCGAGGACGATGAGAGCGGTCTGCCACCACGGGGTGACCTTGACGATCTTGGTATCAGCGGTGAAGCCGTTCATCGCGCAGGAGTTGGCGATGACGTACAGGATGCGGTGGGTGGACTGGCGCATGGCCTGGACGACCTCGGGGCAGTCCTTGTACTGGGTGGTCAGTTCGGTAGTCCACTGTACGTCAGAGGAGTCCCAGCTGTCGGTACCGGCCAGTACGCCGTAAGCAGCGTCGAAGGTGCGCAGGGCAATGCCGCGGGCGGTGAACATCGGGTTACCGGAGAAGTCGGTCAGGACGAAGCCGTCGAAGCCCCACTCATTGCGCAGAACGTTGGTCATCAGGCCGGCATCAGCACCGGACCAGACAGCGCCCACACGGGCAAAAGCGTTCATAACAGCCTTAGCGCCGCCCTCGGTGACGGACATCTCGAAAGGCTTGAGGTAGATCTCACGGATGGACTGCTCGTTTGCCCAGGTGGAGATGCAGCGGCACTTGGTCTCGCTGTCGTTCAGGGCGAAGTGCTTCATGTAAACATAAACGCCCTTGGATTGGATGCCGCTGATCTCAGCAGCAGCGATCTTGCCGGAGAGGAAGCCGTCCTCGGAGTAGTACTCAAAGTTACGGCCGCAGTAAGCGTTGCGGTGGGTATCCATGGCGGGGCCGTAGAGGCCGGAAGCGCCCAGATCCATAACATCGTTGCCGATGCACTTGCCGACTTCTTCCATCAGTTCGGTGTTGAAGGTAGCAGCCATGATGTTCTCATCGCTGTAAGCGCAGTGGTTGGTGGAGATACCGGTCAGAGACTGGGTGAAGCCCTGGGGGCCGTTATCGTCCAGGGTGCTGGGCTTGGAAACGCTCTGCACCATGGCGGTGTTGTGGTAGCCCTGGCCGATCAGCTTAGCCATCTCATCAAAGGTAACCTGGTCGAGCAGCTTGTCCCAATCGGGGTCATCGTAGCTCTTGCCAATCATCATGCCCAGGGTCATGCCGTTGTCGGCACCCATGGTGGGCATAACAGCGTCAGAATCGGGGTCAGCGGTATAGTTGCCGGTCATGTTCAAGTCGGCAATCAGAGCCTCGTTGGCTTCCAGGGTAACGACCTGGGGCCAGGTGCCCTGCCAGTCAGAGCGGGACAGGTAGTTAATGCCGTCCATACCGTAGTAGCTGGGGTCGGCATTGTCGAACTGGTTGGTGATGGCCTCACCGGTGACAGCGGAAACGCTGTAGGTGTCCTTGTCCAGGCTGGCAACATTGTAGTTCCAGGCCATATCGGCGTTGCCGTCGGCGGTCATGCCGTTCTCAACGGTGTAGCCCTTGGCGGCCAGCACGTTGTTGATGGCATCGTGAGAATCGTGGGCAGCGGTCAGGTAGTAGTCACCGGCATCCAGGATGTAGGTCTTGGCACCGTTGGCATCGTATGCAGCCAGTTCGCTGCGGGGCACGTTGACGGTAACGGTCTCGGAAGCACCCGGCTCGAGGATCTCGGTCTTACCGAAGCCGCACAGTTCAACAGCGGCCTTCTCGACCTTGTTCTGCTTATCGTAATCGGTGTAGGGGCTCTGGAAGTAGACCTGCACGACCTCTTTGCCTGCCACGCTGCCGGTGTTCTTGACATCAACGCTGACATTGAAGCTGTCGGTAGCGGCATCATAGCTGGACTTAAAGTTGGACCAGTCGAAGGTGGTGTAGCTCAGGCCATAGCCGAAGGGATAAGCAACATTGGCGTTGTAGTCGTAATCGCCAGCGTTGCCCTGGCCCAGGACAGCGTCCTCATAGCGGGTCTCATAGTAGCGGTAGCCGATGTAGATGCCCTCGCTGTAGACGTTGTAGTACTTGTTGCCGTCCAGCATGAAGTCATACCACTCAGCATTGTTGTCCTCGGTAGCGTTGGCGTACTGGGTGCCGTAGAAGTTAACCAGAGAGGGAGCGGTGCTGTTGTCGTTGCAGTAGGTATCGACCAGGTGGCCGGAGGGGTTGACCTCGCCGGTCAGGATGTCGGCAACGGCGTTCAGGCCCCAGGTGCCGGTGTAGCCAATCCACAGGGCGGCGTCGACGCCGTAGCTGTCATCGGTCAGGAAATCACATTGCATAGCGTTGGTGGAGTTGATCAGGACGATGACCTTATCGAAGTTCTCGCGGGCCATAGCCAGCAGGTCTTTCTCCTCCTGTGTCAGTTGCAGAGCGTCGGTGCCATCGGTAAAGCCATCGATGGGCACATCATACATCTCGCCAGCCAGGCGGGTGATGGTGATGATGGCAGCATCGCCATAGGAGGCAAAGCTGTCCTTGACGGCGTCGGTGTAGACATCCATCGGAACTTCGTTGACATGGTAGTCAGAGCGGACGTTGATGCCGGTAGCATCGGTATCCTTGGAGGGGTTGCGGGGGAACTTGCTGCCTTCGCCGGTCAGGTAGAAATCCCACAGGGTGGGGTTGACTTCCAGGCCGTCGGCTTCCAGGGCTTCCTTCAGGGTGGGAGCCTTGGAGGTGTCGATGTCAGCAGAGCCGGTGCCGCAGGTGGCGATGCCAACGCTGGAGTGGCTCAGGGTAGAGATCTTGCTGCCAGCGGCCAAGGGCAGAGCACCGTTGTTCTTCAGCAGGACAGCACCCTCGCCGGTGAGCTGCTCGGCAATCTCCTTGTCGTGAGCTTCGAGATTCTCGACAGAGTCGAAGCCAGTCTCGAAATACTTAACACTGTCATCCTTGCCAACAGTCTTGTTGGTGGAGGTCTTGAGCGCGATGTTGACAGCCTGGGCACTTGCATTGGCCAGGTTGGTGCCGACACAGGCTGCACCGAAAGCCACTGCAGAAACGCCGGTCAAGACGCTCCACAGGACAACGCCGCCGCCCTTCTTCTTGTTCTTTGCCATAAATCTTTCTCCTTCTCCTTGTTTTGTATAAAACAACCGCGGAGTGCAGTGTGTTTCCAAAATTACACCCAGTTTGCGCTGGTGGACTTTTTCTTAGTCAGCTTGTAGTCCGGGTTCGGGGCATCGACTTTGCGGAAAACGGCATCGTCGATGCTGTCCCCTGCCACGGCCTGAACCTTCGTCTCGCCGTTCAGCTTGACGCGGAACTTGAAGATGTGCTCCCCTGCCTGCTCGGCCAGCTTTTCGCCGTTGACATACAGCGTCACGTTTTTCTGGTTCGAGTAGACCTTGACCTCGATCTCACTCTGGGTGCGATCCACAAAGCGCTTGGAGCAGATGTGCACGAACGGCTCGTCGCTCCACCACGCCTTATAGATATAGAAGCTGTCCTTCTTGGTCTTGCGGTCGAAGGTGACCAGGCCCTTGTGGTTCATACCCGGCTCACCGCCCTGGTCGCGGGCATCGGCAGCGAAATCGTACATATTCCACACATGGGTGGCCCACAGCCATTTGTGGCGGTCGAAGCAGCGCAGCATATACTCGTGGTAGATGGCCTGATACTCTTCGGTGTGATCGCCGCGGTGCGGGTGGTTGCTGTGCAGGTTGGGCATACCCTCGGCACCGTACTCACTGAAGCCCAGCGGGCGGTTCGGGTAGCAGAGGTGGAAGAAGTCCATCCACAAATCATTCAGGAACAGGCCCGGCACGTACCAGCCCAGGTACAGGTTCCAGCTGACCAGGTCAGTGATGTGGGCCACCGGGTTGAAGGGGCCGCACATCGCATAGCAGGCCAGCGTGGTCAGGCGGGTCTTGTCCATCTCGTGGCAGAGATCATTCAGCACATGATGGTTGTCGCGCATATCGCGGTTGTCCTTAGTGCTGATGGTGATCTCGTTGGAGACGCCCCAGCAGACGATGCAGGCGTGGTTGTAGTTCTGGACGATCAGCTCCTTCATCTGGCTGATCGTGTTTTCACGCCCGTTGGGCATATGCTCGGAAATATAGGGGATCTCGGCCCAGACGACCATACCGGCTTCATCGCAGAGGTCGTAGAAATACTGGTCGTGCTGGTAGTGCGCCAGACGGATCGTGTTTGCACCCAGTTCCTTGATGAACTGCATATCCTCGTCGTGCATCTCCCGCGTGATGGCATTGCCCAGGCCCTTGCGGTCCTGATGGCGGGAGACGCCATGCAGCGGATACGGACGGCCATTGAGGAAAAAGCCCTGCTTGGAGTCAACCGAGAAGCTGCGCACGCCAAAGCGCTGGCTGACCTCGTCCTGCACCTCGCCGTTCAGCACGAGGCGAACCACGCAGGTGTAGAGATACGGGTCACGCACGCCGTCCCACAGGTGCGGGTGCTCGATCGTGACGGTGGTGTCGCTGCCCTTGCCGGAGACGGCCTCGCTGCCGTCAGCCTCGTAAACCGTGAACTCAACCTCACCGTCACCCTCGGTCCAGCTCTTGACATGGATGTCGGCGTTGGAGCCGTTGACGGTGGGGGTGATCTGCACGCCCGGGCCGCCGAGGTAATCCAGCGCAAGGTGGTTCTTGTTGACGACCAGCAGCGTCACATCACGGTAGATGCCGCCGTAGAAGGTGAAGTCAGCCTTCTGGGGGTAAACGCGGTCGTTTTTGCTGTTGTCGACCTCGACGGTCAACTCATTGTTCTCGCCCAATACGGTGGTGATATCCGCACGGAAGGTGGAGTAACCGCCGTTGTGGCTGGCGACCTCCACGCCGTTCAGCGTAACTCTTGCGCTGGCATTGACACCCTCGAATTGCAGCCAGACCTGCTGGGCAGCAACATCAAAGGCGGGTGCCGCGAACTGCGTTTTATAGGTGCAGGTGCCGCGCCAATAATCATTGCCGCCGTCCTGACCATCGATGTTGTTCCAGGTGTGCGGCAGATCGACGGCGACGGTCTTGCCGTCAGGGCCGGTGAACTGCCAGTTCTTCATCAGCTTGGTCGTGCTTCGCATTGCGCCCTCCTGTGTTGTTTTTTATCGTATTTGTATTGTAGCGAACTGTTAAATTCTTCGCAATAGGTTTGCGAAAAGTGGTATTTCTGGTGTGATATTCGGTTTTTTGCCCCCAAAAAAGCCCACCCCATCTTTGTGCAGCTTGCACAAAGATGGGGTGGAAAATTTTACATTCAGCTCTGGGCGGGCGGTAGTACGATTTTGACCGCAAACAACTCGCCCCGGGGTTCGGTGGCCATGCTGCCGCCGTATTTCTGCACCACGCGGCGGGCCACTTTCAACTCATATCCATGGCGGCGGCCATGGTCAGGCTGACTTTCCGCCGGGTTGGGACCAATGACATTGATAACGCCAAAGCCCTGCCGTTTGCAGACCAGCAGGTCGATCATACGGTGGTCGGCGTCCCGCTGCTGGGCGGCGGCATCGATGGCCTGATCCAGCAAATTTGAGAACAGTGCGTAAAGGTCGCCGGGTTCCAGCGCCGCCAGGCAGGTGCCGTCGGCCACACAGTTCAGCCGGATATGCTGGGCCTCGCACAATAGGCTCTTCTCGGTCAGGACGACATCCACGACCTCGTTGCCGGTGGCAGCGTTGGCATCGTACATCCGGGCGGCCTGCTCGGCTTCGTCCAGGCTTTGGGCCACAGCTTCATCGGGGTGCAGGCGGCGCAGGTCGGCGATCTGGACCTTCAGCTCATGGCATTTGCGGTTGATGATCTGCACGTTCTGCCGCGCGATTTGGTACTGCTTGCGCTGACGGTCGTACAAAAGGTTCAGCGCGTCCATTTCCTTCTGCATCGCCGATTTTTTGAAAAGCTCGGTCTGCAGATAGAGCAGTGTCAGGCAATACAGCTGGGTCAGCAGCGACGGCGCAACCACCGCCGAAGGCTCCAGCCCAACGCGCAGACTGGTATGCAGCGCAAAAAACTGAAAGACAAACATCACACCCAGCAGCCCCGCACTGCTTAATTGCCGCGGGCCAATGTGATAGATTCCATCCTCCGGCATCGTGCGTGCCACCGTATACCGGATAATGATGCAGCAGACAACGGTAAAGCCCAACTGTCCCAGCAGCATCGGCGTACTGTGCAGCGGCAGATGGCGCATTCCCAGCGCCTGCGCCACCCAAATCAGAACACGCCACAGCTCGTAGGCCGACTCCGACGTCAACACGATCCAAACGCTGCAATAGGCACTGGCCGGCCAGTCCAACAGGGTGCAGAGCCGGGTCGATACCATGGCCCAGGTGAAATAGCCCCCATAAATCACCAGCAGCATTACCGGCTTGGTGTGACCACTGTTTGCCCAGAGTATGACCTGCGCAAACGGCACCGCTGCGATAAAATTGATGATGCTGCGCAGCGCAAAGTTTTCACGCCTTTTCAGCGGCAGCCAGTAGGCCAGCTCTGCGCTGCAAAGGCCAACCGCGCAGACCAGCAATGTCAGAAGTGCATCCACTTACAGCGCACCCCCGACATAGGCGGCCAGCGCCGCCAAAAAGGCCGTGCGCTGGCGGCGGCTGATTTCCAGCCGTTGCTCCCCCACCAGCACCCAATCATCCTGCACGCCCTTGACGTGGCGCAGATTGACAAGGTAGCACTGGTTGCACCGGGCAAAGTGGTAGGCAATCAAATCTTTTTCGGCCTTTTGCAGGCTGCCCCTTACCGACCAGGTATCGGCAGTTGTGTGGTAGTGCAAAAGACGGTCACGGGTCTCCAAATACAAAATATCGTCGGTGTCCAGTAATTGCACCCCGCCGCCGACCTGCAGGGCTACCTGCCCGCCGCGCCGCCGTTGGATGCGCTGCAGGGCGCGTTCCAGCTTGGTGCTGAACTGGTAGTAGCTGACCGGCTTGAGCACGAAATCCAGCGCGTCGACCTCGTACCCGCGGATGGCATACTGGGCCATGTTGGTGACGAAGATCAGCACGACCTCGGGGTCAAGCTGGCGGATGCGCTCGGCCGTGGGCATACCGCCCAGGCGGGGCATCTCAATATCCAGAAAGATGATGTCAAAGCCGGGGCGATACGGCTCCACGATCTGGGATCCATCCGCGAAGGGGGTCGCATCCAGCTTGCGACCGCTCTCCTGCGCGTACTTTGCGATAAACCCGCACAGTTCTTCCCGCACGGCGGTGTTATCCTCGACTACGGCGATCTTTGCCATGGCGCTGTCCCCTTTCCTTTACATATATATGTATTATGACAAGATTTCACCAAAAAAGCAACGCCCTTTAGCAGAAAAGGTGTTGCTATTGCCAAATTTTCAGCGATCCGGCTCACAATCCAGGATCGAGGGGATGTTCTCCCAGCGTTCCGGCTCGCTGTGGTAGCGGTCATGCAGCCAGGCCACCGCGGCGTCCAGCCCTGCCTGATTGCCGTCGAACTCCTGCGTCTCGATTTTTTCCTCGGCAGTATGTTCAATGCTCCACGGTCCGGGCCAGACCTGGGCCGTCAGGTACTCGACTTTCTTTTTGCCGCTCTCGTCGCTGGGGTCGGGCTTTTTGCCCGGCGTGATGACATAGCGCATCCCGCCCTCGGCCCCGGAATAGGGGTTGCCGTTATGGAACCAGTGGTAAATGGGGAAAGCATCGAGCATAATCTGCGCACCTCGCAACAAAAAATACCCTGAAGCGAAATGCTTCAGGGTCTTTTGGAGCGGGATACGAGTCTCGAACTCGCCACCTACTGCTTGGGAACACTCCAAAATATCCCGCTGTAACGTTATAAACTGACATTTTACAGGCTTATTACAGGTTTACATCCACTTAACCCGGCGGGCATTTTCGATCAAATACTGTATGTTGGGGTGGGTGTAAATGTTTAAAGTCGTTGTAATATCTGCGTGACCTAGGATCTGCTTTGTGACCTCCGGCGGCAGACCGGTGGCGGCAAATTTCGTCGCAGCGGTATGTCGGCAGGTGTGCGGCGTCACGCCCTCGATCCCGAGCTTACGCATTAAACTATTGAAAGATTTCCGCACGTTGTTGTGATCGCGCGGGATGCCGTACTTCGATGGGATCAAGTACGGCGTATCGTTGCCGTCCAGCCATTGCAGGATGTACGGCGTTATATCTGGGTGGAGCGGGATCGCGCGGTCTCGCCCCGCCTCCGTCTTTTCTCCGCCGATCAGATACCCCTCGTCGGCGTGGACATTCTCCCGGCGGGCAGTGAGCAGCTCGTTCAAGCGCATACCTGTATATATGAGCGTGAGCGCGATTCTCGCCGTCTCTCCGAGGCGGGCGTCGTCGGTCATGGTTCTTATTGCCTGCACCTCGTCGGCGCTCAGGACGCGCGTTTTCGGGGCGCTGGCCTCGGGCAGGACTAGCGCGGTCGAGTAGTTCGTGTGGATTATGTCCTGATTTATGGCGTACTGGCACAGTTGCGAGAACAGCTGCCGCTCTTTTTCGCACAGGCTGCGGCTTGCCCCAGCTGCCATCATCTGCGAGAGGACTCGTTGATAGTCCTCCGTCTTGAGCTCGGCGATCCGCCGGTCGTGCAGCGCCGCCGCCTTTCGGTAGGCGTTCGCGTAGGACTGCTGCGCCTTTACGGTGATCTTCGGGTAGTGGAGCTCGCTCCAACGGTCGTACACGTCGGCGAGCGTGTAGGTCTGACGCTCCGGCGAAATCTTGCTCGCGTTCACGTCGTCGAGTGCCTTCACCGCCTCGCCGGACGTGGCAAAAGAGCCGATGCGCGTTCCGTCGGCGGCTATCGCCACATAGGGGCGGCTCTTATTCCGCGCATCTTTCCACACGGAACCAGTACCGCGCGGCCGTCTGCGCCGCCTGCGTTGCACAGGGCCTGCCGCGCGTTGCCGTGCTCCGCAATAGCAGCAAAGCGCCGCGTCGCCCGGTATATCGCGCCCGCATCTAGTACAGACCATAGACTGCCCCTGCTTTCTGACTTAAGTTGCTTTAATGGAGGCACTCAACGCCTCTCATAGCTTTTCTCCATCTTTACGGTCGTATAGAGTCTCCGGCTTAACCCCTCCGAGCTTTTTTACTCTCAAGACGGAAAAAGTTGTTCCGACGAGCCCGAAGTCAATTTCGTATCCTTTGCCGAGCTCATACCAACAAATATACCTTGCTTTTCCAAGCGTCCCATCTTCGAGATAGAAAAGGTCTCCGAACAGACTCTTCTCCGAAAGCATATTAGAACGATCACCAAAGTTTATTGAAAACGGATATTTCGCAACCTTGCCTGTTTTTGTCAACGGCGCAACCGTCATGTATGAGCCGTGCGGGCCGTACTCCGGCATCGGAATCGGCTCTATTTTATAGCGCCGTTTTTTCTTGATTTGAGCGAGGAGATCGTTTACTTCGCCTATGTCGTGGTTTACTATTGGCGCGTTCTTCTCGTCAACGAGCATCAGCGGACCGTATTCTCTATTTAAATAATATACATCGTGCAGATCAAACCGAGTCGTCGGAAGCTCTCTAAGCCTTAACGAGGCCTCCTCCGGCGTCACAGCCTCGGCCGTTCGCTCCTTCGACGGAGGCGTCTCAACTTTCGACACGCCCAAAAGGGCACTCAAAAATCCCATATTTACGTACCTCCTCTTATTATGTCCAAATAAACGGACTGTAAAATATTTTCTGGTCTTTACTACTTGTAATACAACTGAATGTTGTGTATAGTTGTATTAGAAACTGATGCAGGGAGGATCCGCAATGACGACGTTAGAAATGATTAAAACCGAAGCGAAAGGCCTCACCAGCGAGAACGCGCAGTGCGTTCTCGAATACATACGCGAGCTAAGGGGCAGCGGCGTTACTGCTTCGACTTCAAAAACCTGATATAATCAAGGACGGTCTGCTGGTCTGTCTCCGACAGCCCGGCGCACTCCCTCGCTATAAGCTCCTCGACGGTATTCACCGCCGGGGGGTTTTCTTTTTTCTGCTCTACTTTACCGTAGAAATAGTCGATTGTCACGCCGAAATAGTCTGCTATCTTTTGCAAATTTTCGATTTTGGGAGAGCTTCTTCCCTTTTTCCAGTCCGTGAGGGAGCCGGTAGAAATCCCGGTCGCCTTCGACACTTGGTATGCTGTCGCGCCGCGTTCGTCAAGCAGCTTTTGAAACATTTCGTACATTGCTATACCTCGTTTTTGTGCAGTGTGCCAAAAATGTGCACTACCTCTGAAATGCGTGGTATTGCGTGTTGACACACTCGTAAAACCGTGGTATAGTATAGGCATACCTCGCAATTACGAGCTACCACGGCTCTAGGTGCTATTTGATTCTCGCAAAACCATAATATCACAAAACCGAGGTAAACGCAACTATTAAAATATACAAAGAGAGGAGGTTCACTATGGCAGAACTGCACACCTGCACGGACGTCGCCGCCCGCTACGGTGTAGAGGTCATCACCGTTTGGGACTGGATCCGAAAGAAGAAGCTCGGCGCTGTCAAGATCGGCCGCGAGTATCGCATTTCCGACGACGATCTCCGCGCCTTCGAGGACGCCCGCCGCACTATCCCGCACACCTAAGAAAGGAGTCTACCATCAATGACTTTTATCTACATCCTTCTTTTGATTCTCGGCCTATACCTCCACGTGGGTGTGGGCTATTGGACGCTCTACTGCGTCGCACTCGTCCTGCACATCATCGTGTGCCTCACGAAGTAACGAGGAGGAACTCATGCAAACAGCCAAGGAGTGGACCGACAACCGCTCATTGCACCCGACCATGACCTTGCAAGAGCTGTGCGAGTATTTCAAGGGCAACTTTGTCCCGGCAGACCCCGAAACGATTGCCGAAATGATCGTGCAGGGCAAATACACGTTCGCCTTCGGTCTGCCTGCCGACGGCAAGCACAAACGCCGCTTGCAGATCTTCCGCGCCGGAGCCTACGCATGGCTCGACGAAATGACCCACTCGAACACCTACAAAGGAGAAAAGCTATGAACCAAAACAAAGAAGCCGCCCGGGTGCTGGAACACCCGAACGGCAAAAGACGCGAAATTGCACAACCTCGCGTCTCTATTGTACATCAACCGCGCCGCGATTTCAAGCGGCAGGCCGCAAAGTTGGTGCTGACCGTGTGCGGCCTCGTGTTCCTGACCTCGATCGTCGGGATCGCCGAGGGCGTCGGGGTTCCCGCCGCCTGCTACATGGTCGGCGCTGCGCTGACCGCCAACCACGCCGCCGGTGTTCTGCTGGCGGGCAATAGAGAGGAGTAAAGACCTATGATGTATTCCGAATTTACCGCGCTTGCGAAGCGCCCGATCACAGAGGACGACTATCACAAGATCGTCGAGCCTGTGTACAACTATCACCCCGCCTGTACCGATAAACCCACCACCGCCAAGCTGTACGACCTCGGCGGCTTGCAGCTGTTCCGCGACATGACGGAGACCGCCGCCCGCGTCTGCGCGTTGGAGGCCGAGGCCGACGGGCTGAACAAGCGGCTCGCGGAGATCAAGACAGAGCTGCAAGCCATGGCTCCCGGTGCAATGCCGCTGAACGAGGAGGGCTGAACTATGGAAAACACCAAAATCAAGAAGTTGGAGCCGAAGGAGTGGCTCGACCGCGTGATCGACAATGCCGATCAGCTCCACATTCTGGACAATGCGCTCCGCCCGGAGGAAGTCACCTACACCTGTCTCGATGTTACGAACTGCTGGAGCGAGTTTCCGCAGATCCACCTCGGCGCTGAAAACGTGCGATTTTTCGGTGCGCTTTTCAATCTGCCTATTGCTCTCTCTACTGTTCACTATTCCAAAGAGCGCCCCTATGTTGAGGTGTCAATCACATACAGGGCTCACCATATTTTTGGCCTTGAGTACATTAGCCTCGAGGAGGCGAGCAAGCTATGAATCTACGCAACACTCGCCTCGACCGGCGGCTCACGCAGCCGCAAGTCGTCGCCAAGATGAAGGAAGTCGAGCCGCGCGTTGACGTGGCGCTGTACTCCAAGATGGAGAGTGGGATCTGCCTGCCGACGCCCGCGCAGATGGGCGTGCTCCTGTCCGCGCTGGACTGCCCGCTGTATGACCTCTACACCCTCGACGAGATCGCCTTCCCCTCTATTCAGCCGGAAGTAATCGAGATCCCGGAGGAGACCCGCGTCCCGGTGCGTCCCCGCAAGCCTGACCGCCGCAAGGGAGACCGCCACCGCAAGACCCGGCGGATCTGCCTGCGCGTAGACAACGCCACGGCCGACGCCCTGCCGAAGATCTGCGACTACTTCGGCTATAAGAACGTGCAAGCGTGGCAGCAAGATTGCCTCGACACCCTGATCCACAACTACCAACAGGAAGGCGGGACGGAGTATGTACCTACCCGAGACGGCTCCACTACTGCCGATTGAGCCCGGCGATCCAGACTACGACCCCTTTTGCAAGAAATCCCCCCCCGAGCCGCTTGTGCAGCTGTCGCTCACTGGCCCGGGCGTGTGGATCTGTCCGACGTGCTGCACCGTCCTCGGGACGGTCGGCAGCAGATACAAAACGAAATGCCCGAAATGTGGGCAGAAATTGAGGTAAAACGCCATGACATTATATGAAATTTCTGCAACTATGCAGCAGTTCCTCGCCGCCGTTGATGCGGGCGAGATCCCGGAGGAGGCTTTTGCCGATACCCTCGAAGGGCTGGAAGGTCTGCTCGCTGATAAGCTGGACGACTGCGCCTGCGCCTACAAGGGGCTGATCGCCGAGGCGAAGGAGATCAAGGCAGAGGAGGCGGCACTCGCCGCCCGCCGCAAGGTCAAGGAGAACGAGGCGGCACGGCTGGCCTCGTATATCGACCATTGCCTCAGGGACTCCGCCGGGGAGGGCGTCAAGCCGGAGAAGTTCGAGACCGCCCGGAACGTCCTCTCCTACCGCGCGAGCGAGGCCGTGGACGTGCCGGACGTTGAGAGCGTCGTCCTGTGGATCCAAGCCCACGAGGGCGAAACGATCGGCGGCGTCGCCGTTGACGGCGACAAGCTCCTCAAGTGGAAGGAGCCGGAGCTGTCCAAGACAGAACTCAAGGCCGCGCTCAAAGCCGGGCTCGTGATCCCCGGCACGACCGTCAAGCGGTCGTTCAACTTGCAGATCAAGTAAAGGAGTGGGACTATGGACGAGAAGAATCTCGAACTCTACAAGGCGTTCCGCTCTGTGCCGGAGAACGCACAGCGGGCGATCACCGGCGGACGGCTCAAAGGCAAGACCGAGATCAACCCCATGTGGAGAATCAAGGCATTGACCGAAGTTTTCGGGCCTTGCGGCATTGGCTGGAAATACGAGATCGTCAAAAAATGGCTCGAGCCCTGCGAACAGACCGGCGAGACTGCCGCTTTCGTTGACATCAACCTCTATTTTCTCGATAAGCGCACCGGCGCGTGGTCGGATCCTATCCCCGGCACCGGCGGCTCGATGTTCTGCGCGAAAGAGCGCAGCGGCATGAACTGCTCCGACGAATGCTATAAAATGGCGCTCACGGACGCGCTCTCCGTCGCTGCAAAGGCGCTCGGCGTCGGCGCGGATATTTATTGGCAGGCGGACGCCACGAAGTACACGGCGGACACGACTCCGGCAGCACCGCCCCCCGCGGCTCCCCTCGTCTGCCGCAAGTGCGGCCGCCCCTTGCAGGGCGTGATCCAGAACGGCAAGAAGTACACGGCGGAGGAAGCGCAGAAAACCCTCGACGGCCTGTGTGTTGCCTGCTGGAAGGAACGAAAGAAGGCACAGAATGAAGATGCAACGACCTGACCTCGGCAGCACCGTCTACTATGTCCTCTACGTCTGGACGCAGGGCTATTTCTCCGCACAGTACGAGGTACAGCGCGGACTTTACGCCGCCAACTATGCGGGCCCGCCGTTTCAGCTGTGGATCCGTTTCCCCGGCGGCTCTGCCGTCTGGGTGCATGAGAGCGCCCTCGGCCGCCAAGTGTTCACCGACCCCGACGAGGCGCAGGCTGTGGCAGACGAATGGACACGCCGTCTCCGCGAAAGCTGGCGGACGCTATGATCGAGATCCAGTTCACGGATGGGCGATTTTCCCGCGAGCGCGGAGGCCTGTTCCTGTGCCTCAAAATACGTCCTTCAAGCGAGTCGGCGGCTTACAGGCTGTTGGATATGCTGGACGGCGAAAAGCCCTTCACAGCGGCTTGCAAGCCTCTCGTAGCGCGGCGTAGTTTATCCGCTAACGCCTATTGCTGGGTTTTGTGCGAAAAGATTGCCGTAGAAATCAGCACAGAGAACGCCCCGGTCGCCAAAGAGGACGTATACCGCGAGGCGATCCGGCGCGTTGGCGCGTTTGAGATTCGGCTCGTTTCCGCTGCTGCTGTCGAGTTTTCCTGCAAGCATTGGGAGCGGATCGGCGTCGGCTGGATCGCTGAACCGCTCGGCCACCGTACCGGCGACGACTACGACGAGGTTTGCTTCTACTACGGATCCAGCACCTACGACCGCGCCGAGATGGGGCGGCTCCTCGACGATCTGATCGAGGACGCCGAAGCCCTCGGCATCGAGACAAAATCCTCGGAGGAGGTGGATCGGCTTTTAAGCCTGTGGCAATGCGAAGATGCTACCTGTGCGGCAAAGTGAGACACCTCGAACGTCACCATATTTTCGGAGGGGCGAATCGTTACCTCTCCGAGCGCTACGGCCTCGTTGTGGATCTGTGCCACTACTGCCACAACGAGCCGCCGGACGGCGTACACTTCAACCCCGACCGTATGCAGTTATTGCACGAGCTCGGCGAGCAGAAATACCTCGACGAGACCGGCGACACGGTCGAGGGGTTTATAGCCAAGTTCGGGACGAATTATCTCCCGACAGAAAGGACATAAAATGCTTAACAATTTATCGATACAGGGGCGGCTTGCCTGTGCCCCGGAAATGCGGCAGACCACGACAGGCAAAAGCGTTGCCTCGTTTAGAATTGCCTGCTCACGCGGGCGCAAAGACGCCAACGGACACGACCTCGTGGACTGGATCCCCGTCGTCGTGTGGGACAGTCGCGCGGAGTTCGTGTGCAAGTATTTCCAGAAAGGCGACATGATTATTCTCGCCGGGCGTGTGCAGTCTCGCACCTACACGGACAAGAACGGGAGTAATCGTTCTGTGCTCGAACTCGTTGCGAACGAGGTCGACTTTGCAGGATCCAAGAGCAGCGGCTGCGGGTCGAACTCCGCCCCGGCGGGCGGCTCCTACAATGAGCCGACGGTGCAGTACGACGAGATCGAGGACGAGGGCGACTTGCCGTTCTAAGGGAGGTACAGTATGCAGATTGACGAATATCCTGTACCGAACGAGTGCGCGAGGGCGCAGATCTACCTCCTTCTCCCTGTTCTTGCCGTGGACGATGAACGCATCAACGACGGCGAGGTTCTGCTGCTTGCCGAGATTATGGCGCTTGCGAACAATACCGGCTACTGCTACGCGTCGAACGCCTACCTCATGAAGAAACGCCGGATCTCTCAATCGACGCTCACGAGCAGGCTCGGCAACCTCAAGAAGCACGGCTACATCAAGGTCGAGCTCATCAAAGACGACAAAGGCTGCGTCAAGGAGCGGCGGATCTATCCGTACTGCCTCGACTTTACACCCTATACCGAGCAGCCGAGGGAGGTATGCCGAGAATCTGGCATAGGGTATGCCGAAAATCTGGCAACACCTATGCCGAAATCTCGGCAGGAGAATAATATAAGTAGGAATAATAGAGAGAGAGTAAGAGAGAACCGCCCGGAATCGGTCGAAGCTGTCCGCGCTTATTGCCAAGAGCGGAACAACGGCGTCAACCCGGAGGCGTTCTTCAACTACTACGAGGCCAACGGCTGGAGAGTCGGACGGAACGCTATGAAGGACTGGAAGGCGGCCGTCCGTAATTGGGAAACCAAGGACGGCAGAGGCCCGCGCCAGAAGGGAGGCACACCGAGCAATGGTACAAGCATTACAGACGGTTTTGTCTAAAGCCGGGATCCAACCCCGGCACGACATGACGGACGAAGAATGGAAACGCCACCTCGTCGACCGCATGAACAGCGTCCCCGGTGCGCTGGGCGACGGCATCGACTGCCCGAAATGCCTCAATCGCGGCTACTACTACCGTTACGACGAGGAGAGCTCTGGGCCCGTGATGGTCAACTGCGACTGCATGGCGCGTCGGAAAGCTCGCCGCCGTCTGGATCGGAGCGGCCTCGGCTCGGCTATGAGGCGCATGACCTTCGACACCTACCAGACGCCGGACGACTGGAATCGACAGATTCTCACCGTCGCCAAGAAGTACGCGGAAGCCCCGGCGGGCTGGTTCTTCGCGGGCGGGCAGCCGGGAGCAGGCAAGACGCACATCTGCACGGCAATCCTTCAAGAGCTGTCTCTGCGCTATCCTGTGCGCTATATGCTGTGGAGAGACGAGAGCGCCAGGATCAAGGCGTCGCTCAACGAGCCGGAGGGCGTCGCCTTTATGAGCGAGCTCAAATCCGTGCCGGTGCTCTATATCGACGACCTGTTCAAGGGGGCAGAGACGCCCACACAAGGCGATTTGAATATTGCCTTCGAGCTGCTCAACCACCGCTACAACAACGATAGCCTCTACACGGTCATATCGACCGAGAAGCTCCTCGACGACCTGATCCGCATTGACGAGGCGATCGGCTCCCGCATTGCGGAACGCAGCAAGGGACACAGGATCCAGCTAAAGCCGGATCCGTCCCGGAATTGGAGGACGAAATGAACACAGAGGCCATGTTTTCGAGTAAAACCGATTTATGGGCAACGCCGAAAGACTTCTTCGATCGGCTCGACGCCGAGTTCGGCTTTACGCTGGACGCCTGCGCCCTGCCGGAGAACGCCAAGTGCAAGACGTACTACACGCCAGAGCAAGACGGACTCGCGCAGCCGTGGGAGGGCGTTGTTTGGTGCAACCCTCCCTACGGTCGGCAGATCGGGCAGTGGGTCAAGAAGGCTCACGACACGGCCACGAGGGGGGGCTCGTCGTTATGCTACTACCCGCTCGCACAGATACGAAATGGTTTCACGACTACATATACCAGCAAGCGGAGATCCGCTTCGTCAAGGGGCGGCTCAAGTTCGGCGACAGCAAGAACGCCGCGCCGTTCCCGAGCATGGTTTGCGTTTTCAATGGAGGCGTGACCGATGAAGATTAAGGCAAAGGCCAAGCGAGCCGGGCTCAACGAGAGCGAGGCTCGAGACTTGAAGCTGCTCGCGAGAGCGCTCGGGATCAGGATTCGCTCGGTAGAAGTTATCCCGGCGGAAAAACAAGAAGAGCCGAAAAGGAGGAAAGTTTTCAACTATGACGAGTAAGCCTGTTAAATATGCGTACACGCTGCACAATCCGCGCAGCGTACCGAACGGGACGACCGACGGCGTCGTCGATATACTCCCGGACATTTCCTCGGAGACGTGGGAGGCTTATTTCGACACCGTCGAGGCGGCCGTAGAGGACGCGCGGCTCGTGTGGCGGGACAACCACGGCTATTACCCTACGCCCGGCGAATACGTCGCCGTCGCTCCCTATACCGAGTGGGAGCCTTCCATCGACGAAGGATCTCTCGTAAACGGTATTTGCTTCGACGCTTACGAGAACGCCGGGGAGGACGCTGTGGACGGCTGGGTCGAGAATCTGGGCAAAGTTACCCGCGAGGATCTGCAAGAGCTTCACAGCGGCTTGCAAGCTGTCCTCCGCGAGTGGCTGAAAAAGCACGACCTCGAGCCGCACTTCGGCACGGTCGACACGGCAAAGGCTACCTACTGCCCGCTGTGGGAAGGAGCAGGCATATGAAGTTTCACTCGGGCCCACGCTTCGGGCTGACAGAGGAGGAGCAGCTCACGATCTACGGCATCTGCACGAGCTACAAGCGACTATCCCCGGAGACACAGCGGATCATCGACGACGCCGTCCAGAGCTGCGGCGGTATCTACGCGACGGCGCTCTTTGAGGCGATCACGACGCGGGAGACCGTCCCGAGCGTCGCGTATCGCACCTACGGCACGAACTGCCCGATCGACCCGTCCGGGCTTGCAAAGAGGGTCAAGGCCGTATACAAGACCCTTGCAAAAACGCTCCCGGTCTGGCAACTCGCCAACGGAGACCCCCCTATTCTGTGATACCATAATCGGGCGGGGAAGTTTATGGGCGTTTTCTTCTTCGTTCCTCTCTCCTTACCCCCGGCGTCAAACGCGCCGGGGGTTTGGTTTTTATATGCGCGGCGAGCCTGCACGAGGGCGACCGTGCGCCACCACAAAACGCGAGGAGGGCAAACCATGGAACCGAAAAAGAGCACAGTCTCCGTGCTGGGCGAGGAATACACGATCCACTATCTCAACCCGGAGGACGACGCGACGCTGAACCACTGTCAAGGCTACACGGACGAGAGCACCCGCGAGATCGTTGTGCGGCGAGACCTTGCAGACAGTGACGACCCGATGAACGTCTCCGACTGGTCGGCAATCCGCAAGGCAACGACCCGGCACGAGATCGTACACGCATTTTTCTTTGAGTCTGGCCTCGGCTGCGAGAGCGACTACGCGCAGAATGAGGAGCTCGTAGACTGGATCGCCCGGCAGGGGCCGAAGCTCTACCGCGCATGGGCGGAGGCTGGGGCGCTGTGAGCAAAGCCAAGCCGACCGAGAAGAGGGCGACAAAGCAGCACAACCGGGATTGGATCAAGATTAGGAACGAGTACATATCGACCGACATCGGGCTCCGTGGACTTGCCGAAAAGCACAATATACCGTTGACTACGCTCCGAGACCGTTCAAGGCGCGAGGGCTGGGTCGCCATGCGTGACGAACAGCACCACGAAATCGCCCAAAAAACGGCACAAAAAACGGCGGAAATCGTAGCGAAGGACGAGGCGGGACGAGTTTCCCGCCTTTTGCGTATTGCAGACAGGCTCATGGATAAGACCGAGCGGGCGCTCGATGAACTGGATCAGCTGACCGTGAAGCACACGGAGAAGGTCAAGACGTCTGTCTCCGCCGAGGACGACGACGGAAAACCGATCCGCCGGGAGGTGGAGCGAGAGATCGTAGACCTCCAAACCGTGCAGACTATCATAGACCGAAAGGGACTCCAGCAGATCGCCAACAGCGCGAAGGCGATCAAGGACATTCTCTCCGCTACCGAGGCAGAAAACGACTCCGGCTCGCTGGACGATCTGATCGCCGCGCTGCGTGAGATCGGGGGCGGCAGCGCGTGAGAATCGGCTACACGAAAAAGCAGGCGGCGCTTCTCCGGCTCTTTGCGCAGGGCAAACTCCACCGCTACACGATCCTCTCCGGCTCCGTTCGCTCCGGCAAGACGTGGATCTCGCTCGTGATCTGGGCGTTCTGGGTGGCTACGCGCCCCAAGGACGGCGTTTACATGATGTGCGGCAAAACTATCGAGGCGCTCGATCGGAACTGTCTGCGCCCCTTGCAAGACCTCGTAGGGCGGCGCAATTTCATCTACAACGCAAAGGCCAAGCGCGGGACGCTGTTCGGGCGGACGGTCTATTTCGAGGGCTGCAACGACGTCCGCGCGGAGAATAAGATCCGAGGCCTGACGCTGTTCGGCGCTTACTGTGACGAGTTGACCCTATTCACAGAAGACTTTTTCGCGCAGCTGCTCGCCCGCCTGTCCGCACCTGGTGCGAAGCTGATCGCCACGACCAACCCGGACACGCCGATGCACTGGCTCTACAAGAACTACATCAACCGGCCAAAGACCGCACAACCGATCGACCTAGGTGTCTACACGTTCCTCCTAGACGACAACACGACACTCGACCCGGAGTACGTCGAGGAGATCAAGAAAGACTACGAGGGCGTATTTTATCAGCGCATGATCCTCGGGCTGTGGGTCGTGGCAGAGGGCGCGATCTACCGCGTCTACTCCGACCGCCGGGAGAGATGCTCCGTACACCTCGCCCCGCTGGACGCCGACGGCAACGAGATCCGGGACGATGGGTGCGCGGACTACGACTACATACAGCTCGGCCTCGACTTCGGCGGCAATGGCTCCGCACACTCCATCACGGCGACCGGGCTCAAATACGACTACTCGAAGATAACCGTCCTCGCCTCGCGCAGGCTCCCCGCAAAGGACACAAACCCGATTCAACTCTACGAATGGGTCGAGAGCTTCGTCCGCTACGTCAGGGAGACGTACTGCCGAGGATCTCGGACGATCCGCGCACTCTACGCAGACAGCGCCGAGCAGATCCTAAAGAACGGACTCAAGGATCGGCTCGACTTTCCTGTCAAGGACTCGCTCAAGCGGGAGATCGTCGATCGGATCCGTACGACGACCGCGCTTATTAGCTCGGGACGGTTCTTTATCAACCTTGCCGACTGCGAGACGCTCGACGCTGCATTGCAGACCGCAGTCTGGAACGAGAAAAAGCTCGGCCACGACGAGCGCCTCGACAATGGCACAAGCGACATCGACTCCCTCGACAGCTTCGAGTATAGCTTCGAGAAAGACCTCAAGAAATACGCGAGGAGCGTTGCATAATGTTTATCGACAGACTGATTCAGACCATCGGGAGGCTATTCGGAATGTACACACAACGGACGGCGGCGGCTGACTGCCGCAACACGGCGATCTCTGACCGCATGGCGAACGCTATTACAGCATGGTATCGACTGCTCTACGGCGAGGACGTGCACGACGGCTACCCTGTGAGCAAGACCCGCGCCGCGATCTTCATCACGAACTTTGCTGCGACCCTTGCCACGGAGGAGCTCGAGATCAGCACCGGCACAGGAGCGCGGGCAGACTTCGTCAAGCAGCAAGTCGCCCGCTATGTTCTGCCAGAGCTGCACAACAACGTGCAGACGGCGGCAGCGGGCGGCGAGGTCGTGCTCAAGCCGTTTATCCACAACGGCCGGATCCTGTGCGACGCCGTCACCGCCGACCGCTTCTACCCGACGCGGATCAACGCCGCGAAAGAGGTCGAAGCCTGCTACTTCACCGACTACGCGACCTACAACGGCCGCGACGTCGTGCGCGTGGAGTTCCACGATATGAGAGCCGACGGCTATTATATCCACAACGAGGCGTACTACGACGAGCGCGGCGCAATGAAGGGCAGCTTCAACTATCACCTCGTCCCGGAGTGGGCAGACCTCGAGGAGGACACGAAGATCGAGGGACTCGACCGCCCGCTGTTCGCTGTGCTTAAAATGCCTATGGCGAACACTGTCGACAACACCTCCCGGCTCCCTGTCTCTATGTATGCAAACTCTATGGACGCCTTCGAGGAGCTCGACCGCATCTACACGGAGTTCCTCTACGAGATCCACACCGGCAAGCGCAAGCGGATCGTCACGCCTGACGCGCTCTCCGCCACACTGCCGGGATCGCCGAACTTCCGCCCGGTTCCGTACAAGGATTTGACGACGGATCTTTACCTAGTGCTCGACACCGGCGAGGGCGGCCGGCCCTTCGACGACTACACGCCGGAGATCCGCGTTGAGGCCTATCAAAAGGCAATCGACGTGCAGCTTCGCCTCATCGAGCGACAGTGCGGCTTTACCGAGGGCACGTTCACCCTCGACGTGCGCACCGGGCGCATGACCGCGACACAGGTCACGAGCGACGACCGAGACACCTACTCGACGATCAAGTCGATACAGGATCGCGGGCTCAAGCAGGGGCTTGAGGACGTGATCTACATCTACAACGTCTACGCCACCCTCGGCGACCTTGCCCCGGTGGGAGACGTCGAGCCGTCCGTCGCGTTCGGCGACTCTGTATTCGAGGATACCGGGACGGAGTTCGGACGCCGGAAGCAGCTCGTCGACGGCGGCTACCTCAAGCCGGAGAAGCTGATCTCGTGGTATTTCGGGTGCAGCGACGAGGAAGCTCTCGCTTATATGCCGGACGGTTCCGCCTCGCTCGGGATCGACTTCCCGGCGGAGGAGTGATTCTATGTTGACGCCGGAGCAGCTTGCACAGATCGCAGACCATGCGACAGTGCGCAAGTTATACGATCAGCTCCAAGAGGATATAATCGCGGATATGGCTCGCAGGCTGTCGAAGATGGACTTTGCAGGCTATACGACCATGTGGCAGCTCCAAAAGCTCGAGGCAATCAACGCGGAGCGGGACTACATCGTGCAGCGACTCGCGGACATCTCCGGCAAAAGCAAGACGGAGATCAAGGCCGTGCTAGAGACAGGCTGCTCCTCCGCGCTCGGCGCGGACGATCAGATCTACCGCCTCGCGGGATATAAGCCGACGCCACTCGCGGAGAATCCCGCCTTGCAAGAGCTCCTCGATGCGGGGCTGAAAAAGACGCTCGGCACGTTCCAGAATCTCACACGGACGACCGCCAACACCGCGACGCAGCAGTTCGAGAACGCGCTCGACCGCGCCTATATGCAAGTAACGTCCGGCGGGATCAGCTACCAGCAGGCGATCAAGGGCGCAGTGATTGACCTGTCAAAGCAGGGTGTCGCCGTGATCCAGTACCCGACAGGGCATACCGACTACATGGACGTCGCCGTCCGCCGGGCTGTCCTTACCGGCGTAAATCAGACTGCACTCAAGATCCAAGACGCGCGAGCGGACGAGCTGGGCTGTGACCTCGTCGAGGTAACGGCACACTATGGAGCCCGCCCAACGCACGCGGAGTGGCAGGGGCGCGTATATTCGCGCTCCGGCAAGGACAAAAACTACAAGAATTTCTACGACGCTACCGGCTACGGCACAGGCGACGGTCTCGGCGGGTGGAACTGCCGACACTCGTTTTTCCCGTTCTTCAAGGGGCTATCCCGGCAGAATTACAGCTTGCAAGAGCTGCATAAAATGAACCGGCAGACCGTGAGCTATAACGGGCGCGAGCTCTCCCTGTACGATGCTACGCAGATGCAGCGAGCCAACGAGCGCGAGATCCGCGCCCTAAAGCGAGAGCAAGCAGGGCTAGAAGGAGCCGGACAGGACGCCTCCGAGGTCAAAGCCAAGCTCCGGGACGCGCAGGCAAAGCAGCGCGACCTCTGCGAGCAGACAGGCCTCCAGCGTGACTATTTCCGCGAGCGTGGCGGCAAGCAGAACCAGCAGGCAAGCCCAAACCCGAAGATTCAGATCGCACGGCAGGCGCAGGCGACCGGGACGGCCACGACGACGCATTCTCCGCGCTATCAGTGGGAGAGCGCAATCGAGAAGAACAGCTCCTCCCTGACCCCGGAACATCGGCAAGAGCTCTCCGACACAGTCTCAAAAATGAACGATTCTGTTTTGGAACTGTACAGCAAGCTCTCCTCACACTTCCGGGGCAACAACTATTACGACCCGTGCACAGGATATTACTCTCCCTCCGAGAAGCGCATACACATGGATCTGAATGACAACGACAAAGAGAAGTGTCTCGGCATAAACAGAAAAGCGGCGCTGCAAACAAAGTTTCACGAGGAAGGGCACCAGCTTGACGATCTCCTCGCCGGGTCAGAGTTTGGCAAAATGGCAAACGGAATGAATTATCGTGTGCCGTTCACGAACCCACTCACGGAGCGCGGAGCAAAGCTCGAGCAGGCAATCAAACTCGACACGGTCGATCTCATAAATAAAGCCCTCGGCACATACGCAGAATCTGCGCGGAAGGTGTCAACGCTCGGGAGGCTGTCACAAGAGGCCAAGTATTCGACGATTCGCTATCTCAAGGACACATACCCGACGCGCAAAGATCGCGCCGAGATTTCGATTATGACAGATGCGATCGGGCTCGTGACAAATGATCGCATCTCTCCGTATAATGCGGGTTTTTGGGGACATGCTTCCGACTACAACAAAAGTAGAGGTTCTCGCGGCGCCACGTCTGAAACATGGGCAACGTTTTTCTCCCTCTCGTGCGACAACGCGACGGAACAGCTCAAGATACTTGAAAAAGAAATGCCGCGCGTGTATAATGCCTATAAAGAGACATTGCAAGATTTGATCGAATATGTAGCCAAGAATGGGCTGTAAGGAGGTGCTGCATATGCTGGACATCATGCGAGAATACTACGAAAAATCCGAGGAAGGTCGCGCTTATCTCGCGTACTACGACGTCACGGGCGGCGGAGAGATCGGCTATATGCAGCCGACCGGCTACCCGGACGGCGTCGAACAGATGGGCGGCCCCACCGCTGTGTATCGCGAGTGCGTCAAGCGCGGGATCACATGGGAGGAACTGTTGCACTTCAAAGACACCTCGCCGGACGATGCGATTATCTAAACCCGCCAACGGAGACCCCCCTATAATATGCTACGCTATGAGCAGACCGAAAAGGTCTGCTCTTTTTTTATTTCCTCCGCCCTCGGGAGGCTTAAACGAGAGGGACGGCGCACCGGGGAGAGGCCCCGGATATACAAGCCAAATCGACGCCGGAGAAGGAGAAAAGCTATGGCCGACTATTCGTTTTTGAAACCCCTGTTCGGTGCTGACGGATCCAAAGCCGTGACCTACGATCAGTTCACGGAGGCGCTCGACGCGCAGAAAGAGATCAAGATCGGCAACCTTGCCGACGGTTCGTACGTTGCAAAGGGCAAGTTCGACGCGGTCGTGACGGAACGCGACACGCTGAAAAGCGGCAAGGAAGAAGCCGACAAAAAGCTGGCCGGTTACGATCCCGAGTGGAAAACCAAGGCGGAGGCAGCACAGGCCGAGGCCGACGCCAAAGTCAACGCAATTCTCCTCAAGAATGCAGCGCTCGGCGCTCTCAAGGGCGCAGGCTGTAAAGACCCGGATCTCGCTTTTATGGCGCTTGACGCCTCCAAGCTCAAGCTCGACGGCGAGAATGTGATCGGCCTGAACGATCAGATCGAGGCCTCCAAGAAGGCGCACCCGTCCCTCTATGACGTCAAGGAGGACGAGAAGCAGACGCAGCAGCACGGCAGTTTCCGCGTTACGACCGGCTCGAACGGCAGAACGCAGCCTCACGGCAGCGACAAAGAGGTTCTCGATGCGATCTACGCAAACAACCCCTTCTACAAGAAATAACACAAGGAGTGTTACAAAATGGCTGTTCTTATCAACACGCAGAACGTAGACGAGAAGTATTCTCCGATTCTGGAGCCGAACCTGTTCTACGCTTCCGTTTTCGTGCCCGGTGCGACCTGTACCGACCAGTACCAGACCGGGCCCGCAGGCGGCATCTACGTCCACAAACTGAAAACTTCCGCCGTCGCCCCCGGCAAGCCCGGTCGCAGCTTCACCGACGAGGAAACCGGCGACGACCTGATCCCGATCATGCTGAACAACAACTTCCAGAAGTCCAAGAAAATCTACAACGTGCAGGCCGCACAGGTCGGCGTTGCTCTGGGCAATGAGAACCTGTCCCTCGCAATTCAGGAGTGCAGCGAAGGCCGTCAGATTGCGGGCGTCGCCTGCCTCGTCAACGAGGGCACGGCCTCTACCGTGACCACCGCCGTCACCGATCCCAAGAAGGACGCCGTCGACGTCCGCGCCGAGCTGGTCAAGGCAAAGGGCAGCGCCGACGTCGTTCAGTGTTCCCCGGACTACTACGCCATGATCCTCAAGCAGGCGGGCTCCGAGTTCACCCCGAACACGAACGAGCAGATCACCCTCACCGGCCGCGTCGGTCAGTGGCTCGGCATGACCTTTATCGAGTGCGCAATACTGGCCGAGGCCTCCGGCAAGTATTACGACTACACCGGGACGCTGAAAACCGTCGACTTCTCCAAGGTCGACTACATCATGTACAACCACCGTGCGCTGTCCATCATCGACAGCTTCGAGGCTGCCCGCCTGCGCGACTCTGAGGACTTCGTCGGTACGAAGGCACAGGTTGAAATGAACGTCGGCTACCGCGTCACCAACAAGGCACTCGTCCGCGTCCGCAAGCACGCCGCAGCCTAAGCCGAGAGGAGGCTCTCTATGTACAGCACCTACGAGCAGTACCAGAGCGCAGGCGGCAAACTCACCGAGGAGCAGTACACGATCTACGCGGCGAAAGCCGCGAGCCTGATCGACTACAAGACACTCCACCGCGCAGGCTCCGCACCGCCCGAAATGCGGGCCTCTCTGGGGTTTGCAGAGTGTGAGCTGATAGAGATCCTCGACGGCTACAAAAACGCCGCAGGCGGGCTTGCAAGTGAGTCCATCGACGGCTATTCGTACACCGTCAAAGCAGACCCCGCCGGGGCACAGAGCCGAGCGATCGACGATGTGCTCCGCCGGTATCTGTTCCGCCCTGATCTGGGCGTCAATCTGTTGTGCAGGGGGCTGGACGCATGACGACCAACACCGACGCGACGATTTACAACGTCGTGCAGGCGCAGGACGGCAGCGTCCGAGCCTTCCGGCACTACTTGCCCGCCGTCCATTGGTACGGCAGACCGGCGGCGCAGGCTGACGGCTCCGGCACATCAAGAGCCGACGCCTACTCCGTTCGAATCCCTGACCCTGACGGCTACGTCCCGCCGTGCGTTTGGCGCGAGCTCTCCGATGAGGATCGGCTCGCCTGCTGGACGGTGCAGCCGGACGACCTGATCGTCAAGGGCAAGGCAGACACCGAAATCAGAGACGAGGACGGACACCGCCTCGAGGAGCTCCCTCAACTCTACGACGAGGTTTGCAAGGTACGTTTTGCCCACGACAACACAGGGACGAACGTCCCGCACATCTACGCAGGGGGTATCTGATGGCAGCGCCTACCGTCAACGCCGCGCCGGACACCGAGATCACCGTCAAGGCAAACGGCACGACGACAAAGGCTATGCTCCGATGGAGTAAGTCCATGCCAAGGGAACGAACGGCACAGTTTCAGCAGGCGCAGGCCATGCTCGACAGCGAGGTCATGCGCGTGCTAGAGCCCTATATGTCGCTCGACACTGGCGTTATGATTGCGAGTATGCAGTCTGCCACGCACCCCGGCTCCGGCGAGATCCACGTCAACACTCCATACGCCGCGAAGGTCAACTACGTTTCGGGCATCATGGGCAAGAACGGCCCCAACCGTGGGCGGCGGTTCTTCGACCGCATGAAGGCCGACAAGCTGGCCTATTTCAAGGCGTTTGTCGCTAAAGCGTTAGGAGCAAAGAGCAAATGATCGAAGAAGTCCGTGACTATTTCCTGTCGTGCCCCGCGATCAAGCGCAGGGCGAAGATCTTCGGCATAAACAACCTCGGCCCCGACGCACTGGACTACACCGTCGAGAGCGTTCCGGGGAATCCGATCGTCAAGCGCTACACCAACGGCGCGGCGATCCGGGCGAAACAGTTCGTTATTGCCTCGCGCGAGCTGCACTCCGTAGACGCCAAGACGCAGGCGCGGAACGTCGAGACGTTCGACGCCGTGTGCGCATGGGTCGAGGAGCAGAACGCCGAGGGCAATTATCCGAAGATCAGCGAGGGGCAGCCCCTCGAAGTCGTCGTCAATTCCTCCGCCTATCTGCTGGGCGTAGACGGAAAGACGGCGCGTTATCAAATCCAAGTCCAGTTAAACTATTCTACGGAGGGATCCACAATATGAAACAGGTTATCCGCAACATGATCGCGGACTACCTCAAGCCCGCCGACAGCGAGGGCTTCGTCTTGATGGGAACCGGCTTTAACACGTTGGACGAGAGTCCCAACGCGCAGACCGACGAAAAGACCTACATCAATCAGGCGTCGAGCTCTACCTCCATCAAGGGCTACAAGCCGGAGTTCTCTTTTGACTCTGACTTTATCGAGGACGAGGCCGCGATCGCCGACCTGTACGCGATCGGCCGTAACCGTCTGACCGGTGAGGACGCGCAGCGCGAATACGTCCGTGTGGAGCTGTTCAAGACCAAGGACACCAAGGGCTATCCCGCCCGCAAGTTCACCGTGTCTGTCGAGGTCTCCGACCTTGCGACCGGCGACGGCGGCGAGGTCACGAACGTATCCGGCACGCTGCACCAGATCGGCGAGTTCATCGAGGGCTTTTTCGATACGCAGACCAAGACCTTCACCGCCGCAAACGCAGGCTAAAACACAGGGAGGATATAAAAATGCTGGTAAATCTGAACACGATCGAGCTCGACTTCGACTACTTCGACGCAGATCAGGCCCCCTCTTACATCGAGGGCGCCGAGAATATCGCCAAGATCTGCACCGACATGGAGGGCAAGAGAACCGCCGAGGAGATCCGCGCGGGCTACACCAAAGCCGCAAACGCGACGTCGGAAATGCTCGACGCGATATTCGGCGCGGGAACCGGCGAGAAGGTCATGCAGGGCAAGAAAAGTCTCAAGCTCTGCATTGACATTCTGAACGCGCTGCGCGAGTCCGTCGACAAGCAGGCGGCAGAGCTCGCCGCTGTGCAGGCTAAGTACACCCCGAACCGCCTTGCACGGAGGGCTGCTAAATCGTGAACCTGATTCTCGACGATCTGCCGGACACACTGGACGGCGTCGAGATTCAGACGGATTTCCGCTACTGGATCCTGTTCGAGCAGCTCATGCTCGACGAGGATCTGTCACCCCTGCAAAAGGGCGTCAACGCTCTAAACCTGATCTATAAAGGGACGCCAACCGCCACGCAAGGCACAGCGTTGGCGTCCCTTCTGTGGTTTTTTAGGTGCGGAAAGGACGAGGACAGGCGGAGCCGGAGAACAGCGCGGAGCGGCGCAAAGCCTCGCCGCCTGTACGACTACGATCAAGACGCCGAGCGGATTTTCGCGTCGTTTTGGGCCGTCTATGAGATCGACCTGAACGCCGTCCCCTATCTGCATTGGTGGAAGTTCCGGGCTATGTTCGACGCCCTGCCGGACGACTCCGCGATCATGCGGGCGATCTATTGGAGGAGCGTTGACACGAGCAAGCTCAAGGGAGAGGAAAAGAAAAACGCCGACAAGAAGAAGAAATACTACGCGCTGCGAGACTCCCGCGCAGACGTGCAAGGCGACGCTGTCGCCGCTGCGCTTATGCGCGGGGAAGATCCTGCCGCACTCTTGAACTTGAAGGCGAAGTGATCCATACATGGCAGACGGTACTCTGCTGTTTGATACATCTATCGACTCTGACGGCTTTAACGCTGACATAGGCAAGCTCGGCAGCGCCGCCGCAAAGGGAATCGCCGCCGCCCTCGGCGTCGCAACTGCCGCAGTTGGGGCTTTCGGCGTTTATGCCGTGAAGTCCGGCGCGGCATTTGATACCGCAATGAGCCAAGTCGCCGCCTCTATGGGCGTTACCGTGGATCAGATCCCGGAGATCTCGGCGAAGGCGAAAGAACTCGGTGCAACAACAAAATTCACCTCGACGCAGGCCGCCGAGGGCTTCAACATTCTGGCCATGGCCGGGCAGAGCGTGGACGATCAGCTCTCCACGATCGGGCCTGTGCTGGATCTGGCATCGGCGGGCGCTATGGATATGGCCGACGCCGCGACCTACGTTACCGGCGCACTCTCCGGCTTCTCTGCCCCCGCAAGCGAGGCGACGCACTACGCAAACTTGTTCGCCAAGGGCGCGACCCTTGCGAACACATCGGTCGCCGGTTTGGGCGAGGCCGTGAGTGGCTCTGCCGCTGCTGCGTCTAAGTATGGGCAGACCGTTGACTCGTCCACGTTGTCCCTGTTGCGTTTGGCAAAAGCCAACATCACCGGCAGCGAGGCCTCGACCGCATACAACCGCTTGATGGTCGATCTGTACACAGCATCGGGCGACGCCAAGAAGCAGCTCGACGCGCTGGGCGTGTCCTGCTACGATCAGGCAGGCAATGCCCGCGATCTGAACGACGTCGTTAATGAGCTCGGCGCGGCTATGTCCGGCATGACCGACAAGCAACGCGCCGCCGCCGAGAACACGATCTTCTCGATGTACGGTATGTCCGCTTTTGACAATATGCTCAAAGCGGACACTGACACGTGCAACGAGTGGGCGGAGGCTCTCGCCGGTGCTGACTCCGAGTTCGACGGCCTCGGCTCTGCTGCTGGGCAGGCGCAGACACAGCTCGACAACCTCGAGGGCGACGTCACACTGTTGTCGTCTGCCTTCGACGGCCTCGCACAATCTGTCTACGCCGGAGCGCAGGGCAGTCTCCGCGAGTTCGTGCAGCTCGGCACGGACTGCATCACGCAGATGCAAGAGGGGTTCGAGTCCGGCGGTGTTGACGGCCTCATGGACGCACTCGGCGCTTGCCTTGCACAAGTCGTCGGCCGCGTGGCAGAACTTGCCCCTACTGTGGTAGAGCTCGCTGTCGGCGTCTTGCAAGCCCTCGTGGAAGGGATCGGCGCGAACGCAGGAGTAATGCTTCAAGCGGGCGTTTCCATCGTTCAGACGCTCGCACATGGCGTCTCCGGGCTTGCCTCCTACCTGTTCACCGCTGGGCTTGACCTGATCGGACAGCTCGCGCAGGGCGCAGGCTCGGCGATCCCGCAGTTTCTCTCGACCGTGCTCCCGCAAGTATTGCAGTTCACGAGCAACCTCCGCGCGAATTTCGGGCAGTTCGTGGACGCAGGCATCAACCTATTGCTCTCGATCGTCGACGGAATTGTAGCCTCTATCCCGACCCTGCTCGAAACGATCCCTCAAATCGTTATCAACATAGCGGGGCTCATCAACGACAATGCGCCGAAACTGCTGCTCGCGGGCGCTCAAATTATCATCAAGCTGCTGGCCGGTATCGTCCAGAATGTCCCGAACATTATCGCGGCGCTGCCTTCGATTATCGAGGCGATCGTCGCCGTGTTTCAGGCGTTCAACTGGATCAGCCTCGGGAAGAACATCATCGACTTACTCGGCAGGGGGATCTCCGGCGCGGTTAGCTTCGTATCGAACGCGGCGCAGAACATTTTCAACACCGTGCGCGACAAAATCGCCGAGCTTCCCTCGGCTCTGCTGAACCTCGGCAGCAACGCGATCTCGAGCCTCGTCTCGGGCGTTCGCGGCATGGTCGCAAGCGCGGCGTCGGCTGGTACAAGCGTCTTCTCCGTGATCCGCTCCGCTATCGCACAGCTACCCGGCGCTCTGTTGAGCCTCGGCTCTAGCGCAATGAGTGGGCTACTCGGCGCGATCCGCGCGGCGATCGGGGCGATCGGCTCGGCCGGTGCTTCGATTCTAAATGCACTCGTGAGCTCCCTGCTCAATATGCCGTCCCGTCTTATGCAGCTTGCGACGCAGGCCTGCACGAGCTTCAAGAACGCTTTTACACAAGTGCAGTGGTCTAGCATCGGCGGCAACATTATCCGGGGCATTATCTCCGGCATCGGCTCGGCGATTGGGAGCCTCGTCTCTGCTGCGACGAACGCCGCGAAAAAGGCCTTCGACGCCGCCAAGAATGCGCTCGGCATTCACTCTCCATCGAAGAAATTCGCGTGGATCGGTGAAATGTCCGTCGCGGGCTGGGAGAAAGGCTGGGACGACAGCTACGGCGAGTTCCTGTCCGACGCAAACGACGATATGTCCGCATTTGTGGCGGACGCGCAGAACGTGATCGGCGGCTTCAACGCGGGCGTTGGCGGCAACGCCGCCACCGGCAGGCTCGCGGCAACCGGC
>OIFE01000410.1_pt1 | contig 36194 bp, 31 predicted proteins | sample 1581921 | NCBI WGS metagenome assembly OIFE01 (sample SAMN04414075, study PRJEB24778) | human gut metagenome | material: faecal | host: Homo sapiens | reverse complement strand
AAAAACGCCCTATGTACTACTCAAATAATACATAAGGCGTTCTCAATGACGCTGCGACGACCGTACTCCAGGCAGACGTGCAAAATCTTACGGTCTTATATTATCAGATAATTGCGATAGTGTCAAAAATAGTATGAAAATTCTCTAATATTTCTTGAAGAATAAGATGTTCTACCGCAATCATGTAGAACGCCTTTTAATGCTATGCTGTTATGCTGCCAGCAAGGATAAAATTTTCCTTCCCTATTCAAAATAGAGCAAAACCACTGCTTCAACGCTTCATCAATACCAAGCCCGCGCTCCTTTTTTCGGAACAATTCCTTCACGCAATTTATCCCAAATTGCATTGACTGCATGGTCTCCAAAAAATACGCTATGCTCCGGTTCCGTTGCAAGCTCCAGAAAATCCGTTCCTCCTTATTCACGTATCTCCCTATTGACTGATTCAGCTAATTCATTTAGCTCTTCAACAGATATATCACGTTCCCAATCATCCTCGGCAAGCTCTGTAATATCAATCTTACCGTTAATTTTATCAACGATGATTATTCCCGGTTTTAGGCTTTCATTACCATTAGTATAATACCAGTAATTTAAGTACTCGTCTGTTTCTTATATCAATTTAAATGTAACCATTATCACTTTCACCTCTTATACAGTCCTTTTCTCAGATTCATTAATAATAATCTTCCTATGAGAGTATTCTTGCCAACACTCACAATCTTTTGTACTCCAATGATTTAGAGAATTCCATATTAGCAATTCAGCATTGCATTCCTCATTGAAATACTTAATTAAATTCATTATAAAGCACGAACGCGACAATAATTGTCTATCTTAATAAGTAAAGATCCACCCGCCTAGCGGGTGGATCTTATTTTTCGGGCATAGCCCTATCTTCAGCAGCCACACATAAATGTGTCTTTTATTGGCCTGCCAGCCATGCAATTATTACTTGCTACCCATAAATGGGTCTTTAGGATCAAATAACACTAACTGGTCCATTTCTTTATCTCGCTCCAATTGATTTGCTATGTATTCTTTTATTGCAGTAGTATTTTTACCTACTGTATCTACATAGTATCCCTTACACCAAAATTCGCGATTTCGATATGCGAATTTCATATTTTCAAACCGTTGGAACAGCATCAGACTACTTTTTCCTTTTAAGTATCCTACGAAATACGAAACGCTCATTTTGGGCGGGATACTTAACAACAGATGTACATGATCTGGACATACTTCTCCCTCTATTATCTCTACTCCTTTCCATCCGCATATTGTTCTTAATATATCCCTTATCGCCAATCTTTTTTCTTCATAAAAAATTTTTCTACGATATTTTGGCGCAAATACTATATGGCACTTACAATTCCACTTGGTATGTGCTAAACTATTTACGATATTATCTTGCTTTTTCGGCATTTTAATGTCCTCCTAATGTGTTTTTTACTTTGACTGGCAGGTCATTAGTATATTAACACATTAGGAGCTTCTTTTCTTTGTTCACCGCTTAAGCTCTTTTTAACCCCGCCACAATGACGGGGTCTTTGTTTACAAAAAAGGCACATGGAACGATGTTCCATGCACCTATTATATATTACTGAATTGAGATTTTGTATCCGCGTTATATTTGACGCTTACTTTAGAACTTGAATCGCTACAGTTCCCGTCCAAAGTGTTGACGAAACTGTAGCGGTTTCCTTTTGTCAACTTAATATAAGTTCCATTTTCATTCTGTGTTACAAGCCTGTTTGCGGGTTTTCCCTTGTGTTTCATTAGGTTTATTTTGTATGTGTCATCGAAAATTATGTTTTGTCGTAACTTCTTAAACACTAAATCAAAAATGTATTCAAAGAGAATGTAAAATGCGCTTGTTTTATCTCACAGCCCGTGATATGATATATAGTATAATTATGAAATCAAGACACTATATGTTGTATCTTGATCGGATTATTCCAAAAGGAGACTGAATATATGAGCAAGCAGGTTTACATCAGTGCTGACTATGATCAGAATAATGGCGATCAAGCCGTAGTAGAAGAACTGACTAAGTGGGGTAGTGACAATCTCCATAAAGTTGATTTCATTGACATGTCAAAAGTATCATCCGGAAGCGTAACTAAAAGCAGTGATTGCCGAATTTGTGATTTGAAAACGGAATTCAACCGTCAAATCAACGCTTCCTCTGCCGTGATTTTTGTTGTTGGCGATATGACCGGCTCCCGTACAGCTGGAAGTGGATGCGAACGTGTGTCTAAAGCGCAAAGCCAGTGCCATTGCACACCGTACAAGCAAAACACAAACGGCACTAAGGCGTGTAAAGTATCCAGCACCTCTACGCCTGACGAGAATGGCAATTTCGGGAATATTAATGGTTGCTCTTATCTTCGCCATGAATTTGAACAGGCAAAAAAGAAGAAAAAGACGATCATCATCGTCTATAATTCCACACGAAAAGAAGCAAACTGGCTCCCCTCTTACATGAGTGGCTACGAAGATGATGCGAAGCCGTTCTGGAAATATGATGCCAGTGGAAAGAAGGTTGGTGACTACGCCTACATTAAAGAGGTGCTTAGATTTTGATTAACTTTATTAAGAAAAGTGTGACGTTGGCATTTGCTGTCGTTACAGTCATTTTCACATTTGTGCCTGAGTCGTTCTTTGGAGGCTGTGATTGGATATCACAGAGTCTTTTGAAACAATGCAAATTGTTTTCGGATTTAGATGTCACGGATGTTAACATTGTTATTTCTCGTCTTGTGTGCTTTGCGCTTGTTTGGATTGCAGTGTCGGTGATATATGCGCTTTTTCTGAAGTTCCGCCGATGGACTACAATTCACGGTGAAAATTATTCGATTCGGGTCGAATATGGCAATATCCTCAAAACGAGGAACTGTAAGCGGGTAATTAATTTTGACGAGTGCTTCACAACACAAGTCGGTGATAAAACCGCAGATATAAATCCAAAGTCTATTTGTGGGCAGTATTTAACAGCCCATCCGGATTTAGATGTGCAAAAGTTGATTGATGATGCCAACATTGCACCTACACGGGCTAAATCAAGGTTTCAGCAAAAAGCACGATATGATTCAGGAACCATAGTTCCAAATGGCGATGACCTGTTGATGGCGTTTGCCAAACTTGACGACAAGGGTAAGGGCCGCTTCTTTTCCCGTGATGAGTATCTTCAGTGCTTGGATCTTCTATGGAGAGAGTTGGAGAATCACTATTCCGAAAAGGATGTATGCGTACCGATTCTAGGTGCAGGGACTACATCTTTTGATGGGGGATCCGGAGCATCCATTTCACAGCAGGATTTGCTCGATATGATGATTTGGTCTTATAAGCTGAGCTCTCATAAAATCAAGGCTCCTCACAGACTGAGAATTATCTGCAAGAAAAATAGAGGTTTCTCTATCAACAACATTGATAAATAACTTATATGCAACACAGCCCACCGATTATCCGACCGGTGGGCTGTGCCACGCTTATTCTCAAGTCCTCAACCCATGTTCGGGTGTGCTTTGAACATACTGTTCTAAATCACCAGAAAGTACTTGTTGCACATATTCAAGAGGCTTATTGTAGAGCAACCAGTCCAGTTCTGACCGCTGATACATATTATCGGCAACCTCATTCTCCACGGCGATGGTATCAATGGCAATCATACTGCCATCTAAGAATTTCATTTCCACACAGGCATTATCCATGTTGAACTCATAAGAAATCAATCTATCCATAAGAAACCTCCATTTTGATGGATGTTAGATCATCACAAAATATTTGAATGCTTCTCGGATTGCTTTCTCTTTTTCCGGTGGGCACTGTGGCTGTCTGGAATCCTCAGATTTCGGCAGATTATAGTTCTTACCAACCACAATCCCACATTTTCGCTTAATTTGTGAGATATACAGGTTGGATACCTTTAACCCGCTATGCTCTAGTACATAGTCCTTGATCTGGGTGTAAGTTGCCCCATCCTGAAATTCGGACATATCCATATCTTCCAAAGAGAACTCAACCCGAATCTTTTTCGAGTCGACCTCACCCTTGGAAAGCAAGACTACCGTCTCCACATGGCTTGAGCGTATATGATGGATTTACTTATTATATTGGTTGTTTTCAAGGTTTATCCAAATAAATCAATTTATTTTCGACTGGTAATATTAACTTATATAAAAATACCGCAGATCTGTAAACAGAAATATGTGCCTTGACATTGCCAATTTCTACATTATTATCATCATAACTGAGATTAGACTATATTCTTCCTTGATAGATACTCCAGTCTGTCTAATGCCAGAATGAACCATGCTCTGTTTTCTGGCTGCAAGATTTCTGCGCCACTATATGCCCAATGGTTAAAATAACGCCATTGTGAATAAATAGCCGAACCAAGCAAGGGTATATCTGTGACCTCATCAAGAACTTTGACTAAAGCCTCATACTTGTTTGATGCCTCTCCATACTTCTCAGAAAAAGCATGGCCACAGTCCATCCTAAAACCAAGGGAAGCACAATCCTCAACCATATAATCATCAACTAATTCTGCATAACCAATATTAGGATTTCGAAACTTCTCACGCCATTTTACAGCAAATTCATGTATCTGTTTCATGTCAGCCACCCAATACACCCCCAAACATTTAATTTTTTCTTATATAATCATTTTTTAACGCAAAAACTCCATATATTAGTAGGTATTCAATTGCATCGATTGTAGATGATTTCAAATCTTATACTTTTGCCATATATACGTTTAGCCACTTTTCATCGACTCTATCTGACCTAACGTCACTAGTTATCTTCTGAAGTTCTATCTTCAATCCTTCAACATTGGCAAGCAATTGGGCAAAGGTTTCTTTAGTCATATCCGTAAAATAACGACCATGACGCATATCCGAAAACTCTCCATACTTAAAGGATACATAGAAACATCCACCCTTATTTAGGCACAAAGACAATCTATTCATTACTTCCACAACTTCATCAAAAGACAAATGCAAGAGTGAGGCACATGCCCATATACCATCAAACTTTTTGTCTGGTCTATAATGTTGGAAAGTAGAATGAATTACACAAAGGCCTGTATATTCACTAGCAATCTTACAAATTTCTTCTGAACCATCTACAGCCACAACTTCGTAACCTTGATTTAGGAAGTACTTGCTATCACGACCAGAACCACAACCTAAATCTAAAATTATTCCAGCTGGTTTAACACGGGATAAAAACTCGTCCTGCATTTCTCTGAAATCAACATCAATAGTCCCATGTACAAAACTTATGGCGTTTCGATTATAGTATTCCAAAGTTTCTTTAGTATTGTTATCCATTTTATATCTATCCCTTAAAAAGTTGCTGCTTTCTTCTGGGGAATCTCCCAGCGATGAATAAGAGCATTTATTGATGCTTGGTCAATCATGTTTAAAAACGCTCTTCTAGCAGTCTCTGTTAATCCTGTCTGAGCAATGATGGTCTCGCGTAACGGATGGTGGCTACTTATCAAGAATTCATTTCTTCTATGTAATCTATCTAAATACTTAGTTGCTGGGATCAAAGCAAACTTACCGCCTACGCCCCTATTACAATTAGGGCACGCCAACACTAAATTCCATACACCATCTAGATTAACATTAGGCATTAATGGCTGTAGCATATGTGGAAAGAAATGATCAACATCACAAGTATTAGTGCTATCATCACTTACTGTTATATCATCAAAGCAATAGAAGCATTTTCCCTTCTGGTAACCATTTAAAGCACCCCTAGAAGAAGTTATATCCTTACGTCTAAACGATTCCTCTACAAACAATTTTTTTGACTTATCGTCATATTGAACTTTTAACAAACTCCGATTGATGCTTAGTTCCCAAGCAGTCTCTACCAAATTCCAACGTGATTCTACCTCAGCACTAAGATTACCAACAAAAGGGGTTTAAAGAAGTTTGAAAGCATCATCAGTCAATACTATTTTCTTACTTGTTTGTGAATAATCCTTTATATAAAAAGGCGTAGGTATCGATGAACCGTTTACTGTATGAAAGGCATCAATTACATTATTAAAACCATATCTCGCTGTAGTATCCAACAAGGCTTCCCTTGTTAACTCCCCATTGTTAAAAAGTCTACAGGCTTCGAGAAACTTACTAGTTTTGCTCGTTGCCTGCCTAGGAGAATGTGCGATATGTTCGCAAATATGCCGTGAAAACGGATCAGCCAAGTCTTGAAGAGTAATTTCTGTCTTACCTGTAGGTGCTATTTCCAGCAATGATTTTGCTAAAGCAAATTTATAAGAAGCAACGTTATTACCAAACAAGATGATAGAACGCCAATAAGATTCAAGAGATGGGTACTGCTCCTTGAATAATTCGATTCCATCTATCATATATGCAACCTCCTAATTAAGTCATAATGGTATCATATGTTTTAGTAATTCGATACCAATCTTTTTTATCCTGCCGTTTTAGATTCCACATATACAGTCATTTACTTTCGCGAAACACATTTAGAATGTAACATGTAGTGCTATAATATAGTTGTAATAGAAGTGGCTAATAAGATATAACAACTTCAAAAGGAAAAGAGGTACATATTATGCCACAAATTTATCCAGAAGAATTTAAAAGAAAAATCATAACCCTTCATGAAGAGGAAGGACGTACATGTAAAAGTATCACTGCTGAATATGGTGTATCTAAAGCTACCATCAGCAAGTGGTGTACTCAGTTCCGCAAAGAATGCCAAGAAAAAGTCAAAGCCAATCCTACAGAAGTAAATGAATATACACTTATGCAAGAAAATCGACGTTTGCGTAAAGAACTTGAAGAAGCTCAAAAAGAAAATTTATTCTTAAAAAAAGCGACGGCATTCTTTGCAAAAGAAATCCATTAGAGGCTTATCGCTTTATTGCTAACAGTCATCAAGAATTTGGCTTGCGCTGGCTTTTGCGCATATTACATATCTGTCCTAATGCTTACTATAACTATATTAAAAGCAGAAAGTCAGCTTATTATGCGCATAAAGAAGCTGTTAAGCAACAAATTCAAGACATATATCATTCTCATAACGGCGTTGTTGGTTATAGAGCTGTCAAAGCTTACCTGTTAAAGCAGGGCTGCTGCCTTAGCACTTTAACAGTACATAAGTACATGAATAAAGAACTGGGCTTAAAATCAATTGTAAGACCAAAAAAGCCAGCATATGAGTACGGAAAAGCTCATACGACATTTGAGAATAATATAACACGCGATTTGGCAATAAGAACCTTGAAAAAAGCATTAGATTCCCAGCCCAAGATACAAGGAGAGCTGATTTTACATAGCGATCAAGGGGTACAGTTTACGCCAAAAGCATTTACAGAATTTTGCAAAGAAAATAATATAACTCAAAGTATGAGCAAGGCTGGCTATCCATATGATAATGCTCCGATGGAAAGATATTTCAACACGCTGAAAAATGAGTGTATAAATCTGTATGAGTTTAAGACTGAAGAAGCTTTGTATAAAGCCGTATCAGACTTTGCTTATGTTGAATATAATTACGTAAGGCCACATAGTTATAACAATTATGCTACACCACACAAAGCCAGAATAGCTTCATGATTTTTTTGCCATTAGTGTTACAAAAATGCTTGACCACTACAATCAGACCGAAAAGTAGATATGTTTCCATACAAGAAAACCAAGCTTTCCGCAAGGCTTCTCTGATGATGCTAACCTCGCAAAAATCCCGGAAATACGCCACTTTTCAGCCTTTATTTATCTTTTCTTGACAGCAAACAGACAGTTTCTACATGAAACGATACGATAGGCTGAATTTCTTGGCTGTTTTGCCGGTTATGGGAACAATTCCATAGTCTTTTTCGTGTTTGAGCCGTTTGCGGGAATATATCTACGTGCTTTCACTTGACTGAACCGTGTCAAAATGAATTACAAACTCATTAGCATTGGTTCTAATTATTTCATTACCGCATCATCCGAAATATGTGAAAGAAAATACTTATCGACATCTTCACTACATCTTCCTTGCGTAATAAGAATGTGTGGTGTGACAGCCATTAAACCCTCTTTCAATCCGTCAACCCTAATATGGGGAGCAAATTTTATCACAAATAACAGAATATGCTCCCCAAGATAGGATTCGTATTTGATTTACATTGTTTTCCAACAACGTTCTTTCATGAAAGTGGCGATAACAGAAATATCTTCACCCTCATAATATTTTACAAGCAACTGCTTGAACTGCGGCACTTCCTTTTCGGGAATTACCAGAAAACCGCCACCGTGTGCAATCAGATAATGATTTGCGAAAATTACAGATGCTCGTTTATTACCATCCAGGAATACTTGTGTTTTCATACAATACAAACACAGTTTGATAGCAACATTGATAGCCTCATCATTTTCTTCGGCAATCTCGCGGATTCTGTCTTTTACTTCCAACTCATTAGGCAACGGCGGAACATAGGATGAACCACCAATCGTGACTGGCACGCCTCGAATACGCCCACCCTCGGCAAAGAAACCTTCATTAACAAGCCTTGCAATGTGACTGAGCATATAATAGTCGGAAAGACTGGCGACCACATCACGGTCGAGGATAAACTCCCATGCGTGTTTTAAGTTCAAAATCTTTTGAACATCAGTAGCTGTCATACCAGATACTTTTCCGTTTTCTATGATTTCTTCTGTCTGTGGGAATGATGTAGCAACACCCTCCAAAACAGCCTGATCATAGATATTCATTTTCATATTTGCTCGTGCAAATGCAATATTGTTTATCACATCAGAAGAAAGTTCATCTTCCGAATATCCGGCGGCAGCAAGCTGCTTTTCTATACCACGAATTTCTTTTCTGATTTCTCTGGCTTCTCTCGCGTTACGAAGAAGCAGATTATATAATTCTTCTGTATATGCGCCTACATAAGTCGATGTCTGTTTACCTGCCACACGCTTTCTGACATAGAGATATTTTCCATCTCCACGCTCTTTGATTTCAGGTGTCCCATCATAAGGCATCAGATTCAATCTTACATGAAGGTCAGCGCGACTTCTTAGTAATTCCTGTATATCTTGATATTGTACTGCCATAGCATTTCCTCCTTTGGGGAACAAATCGTATAATTATTATAGCACAATGCTCCCCAATATTCAATATGGATCGCTGGCTTTATTTTATCCAATCAGTCAACTCGCCCCCATAAAATCATCTTGTCAACTCAACCCTCGGATTTCTGCACTTATTATGTTCCTACAAAGTAAAAATCGGGCATCCGTACAACTCGCATGAAGTTATCGAATACCCGAAAATGCTTTATTTTAGGACTTTTTTATATTTACTTCTGTACCTTAGTCATCAATACTACTGACTCAACATGGCTCGTCATCGGGAACATATCCACCGGCTGCGCCACAATCGCCTTATACCCATGCTGCTCCATAAACGCCAAATCACGCGCCAGGGATGCCGGATTGCAGGACACATAAACAACGCGCTCAGGCTGCACCTCGGCAATCGCAGCCAGCACCTTCTGCTCGCAGCCCGCACGCGGCGGATCCACCACCACAACGTCCGGACACACGCCGCCGGCCAGCAGCTTCGGCAGCTCTACCGCAGCATCACCGCAGATAAATTCCGCATTAGCGCATTTATTTTCCTCAGCGTTTTTCTTGGCGTTTTCAATCGCAGGCGCCACAATCTCAATACCATAAACCTGTTTGGCATGACGCGCAAGATACAGAGAAATCGTACCTGTACCACAGTAAACGTCCACCACGGTTTCCTTGCCGCTCAACGCAGCAAACTCCAGCGCTTTGTTATACAGCTTTTCTGCCTGCTCGCTGTTCACCTGAAAGAAGGCCTGTGCGGAAATATGAAAGCTCAGGCTGCCCAAGCTATCCTTAATCGATTCCGGTCCGTACAGCACGCGCGTTTTACTGCCCATGACCACGTTCGTCTGCTTTTTATTGATGTTCTGCACCACACTCACAAGTCCCGGAACATGGCGTTTCAGCCATTCAATCAGCACACCACGGTGCGGAATGTCATAGCCGGAGGTAATGATAACCGCCATCACCTCGCCGCTGTGCACGCCCACGCGTCCCATAATATGGCGCACGAGTCCCTTGCCTGTCTTTTCGTCATAGGCACTGATGTTATAATGCTGCATCCAGGTGCGCACTGTTTTCATAATTGCATTGTTCGCCTCTTTGGAAATCATGCAGGCATCCGTATCTACGACGCTGTGCGTTGCCGTCGCATAACAGCCTATATGCAGCACGCCTTCAGCGTCCGCTGCCGCCGGGAACTGCATCTTATTGCGGTAGCTCCACGGCTCCGCCGCCCCCAACACCGGCAATGCCTCCAACTCCAGATGTCCGATTCTGGTGAGCGCATCCTGCACCTGCTGACGCTTGCACTCCAGTTGTCCCTTGTAGCTCAAATGCTGCAGCTGACAGCCGCCGCATTCCTTATACACCGGACACGCAGGCTCCACACGCTCGGCAGATGCTTTGACAATCTCCTCCAGCGCACCAACTGCATAGCTTTTCTTAACCAGCGTAATTGTTACGCGCACCTCTTCCTCAGGCAGCGCACCTTTGACAAAGACCGTAAAGCCCTCGTACTTGCCAACGCCTTCACCGCTGCTGCCGAGACCGTTGACAGTTAAAGTAATATTATCCCCCTGTTTTACGGGAATTATCTGCTTCATATATTTCCACCTGACCTTTTCGATTTTATTGTATATATATCTAATTATATCACAAAAACAGCCTGCAAAGAAACAGCAGTACGCTAAGATAATGCTTTACATCAATTCCGCAGCCTACATAACACCAAAATATCACTTTGCATCTTTCCTGTAATTGTGAGAAGTGTGCAACATTTTCTGTAAAGCTATATACTTTGCATATAACATAAGCTATAATTAAGTTAGGGACATTGAGTTTCCGGGTCTATAAAGGTTTTATTTTGCGAAAGGAGCGATGCACAATGACAGTAAAATTTTTGAAATGCAGTATTTGCGGTAATATCGTCGGCCTGATTCAGGACGGCGGCGGCGAGCTTGTCTGCTGCGGCAAGCCCATGCAGGAGCTTGTTGCCAACACCGAAGACGCAGCACAGGAAAAGCATGTGCCGGTTATTACTGTTGATGGCAGCACGGTGCGTGTAGCTGTAGGCAGCGTGGAGCATCCCATGATTGAAAAGCACTACATCCAATGGATTTATCTGCAGACAACTCATGGCGGTCAGCGCTATATCTTAAAGCCCGGTGACAAGCCGGAGGCTGTTTTCGCTCTTGCCGAGGGTGCAGCTCCGCTCGCCGCTTATGCTTATTGCAATCTGCACGGATTGTGGACGGCAAAGCTGTAACATCTGTCGCCTTACATTCATAAAACACTTCTTTTCTCAGTGTCGGAGTCCCGACCGATAACGGTCAGGGGCTCCGATACTTTTTTTATTACTCAAAAAGCTAAAAAATAAAACCGGCCTCCGACAGCTATATGTAATAGCATATCCGAGACCGGTTAAATTACAAAAACAATCACGCGAGGCCTATGGTCTTAAGCCCCAAAGGCTGTTAAAAAGCACAGCGGGAGAATTATTTTTCTAACCACAGACCCTTTTCGTCTTTTTTGTAGCCAGCAAATTCGATTGCCAACGCAGCCATAACCTTGGTTGCGTCCTTAATCTGTACGTTCAACTCTTCTGCGCGGATGAAATCATCGTGGCACATTTCGCTGGGGTTTTTGCTGGTGAGCAAAACGTATTCGTTCTGCATTTCTACAAGTGCTTTTGCTTCTGCATTAAATTGTTCCATTAGACTAATCTCCTTAGTTTTTATTATTGTACGATAACGCTCAGGTCACCTACAGCATGGGTAATATCCTTAACTGCTGCCAAGAGTGCCAGACGGTTGTTCTTCACGCGAACGTCCTCGTCCATAACCATAACGTCTTCGAAGAATTTGTTGATCGGGTCAACCAGCTTAACTGCTTCAGCCATAACTGCAGCATAGTCATACTTGGTTGCTGCAACCAGCACTTCCTTGCTGGCTGCCATAGCAGCATTGTGCAGAGCGCCTTCGGCCTCTACAGCGAAGAGCTGCGGGTTGATAGCGGATTCCTCTTCAATCTTCTTGCACAGGTTAGCAACACGGGTTGCAGCCTGAATCAGTGCCGGAGCCTCTGCGGAAGCAACAAAACTGTTCAGAGCCTTAGCACGGGCAACAAGATCGGTGAAATCGTCGTTCATCTGGTCAGCCAGAACTGCGTCAACTACATCATAACGGATGCCCTGATCCATCAGCATGTTACGCAGGCGCTGTTTCATGAACTCAGCAATCTGCGGTACGAGCTTTTTGGTATCCTCTGCCGGGATGTTCAGCAGGTACAGAGCGCCGGCGATAACCTTGTACAGGGATACATGGTAGTTTCCGTCCAGCAAAATGTTGATGATGCCCAAAGCCTGACGGCGCAGTGCGTACGGATCCTGAGAGCCGGTCGGAGCCAGACCGCGGCTGAAGGTAGCGCAGATGTTGTCCAGCTTATCGGCAATGCCGGTCAGACGGCCGATATCGGTAGTCGGCAGCTCGTCACCGGCAAAGCGCGGCAGATAATGCTCGTAAATACCAAGTGCAACCTCAGGAGTTTCACCGTCGAGCTTAGCATATTCGCGGCCCATAACGCCCTGCAGCTCGGTGAATTCGATAACCATGCCGGTTACCAGGTCGCATTTGCACAGCAAAGCAGTGCGTTCCAGCTTTTCTTTGTCAACCTTGGCATTGATAGCCATAGCCAGCATATCAACAGCCTGTACCAGACGTTTGCTCTTATCGTTCATATTACCCAGGCCTTCCTGGAAGGAAACTGTTTTGAGTTTTTCCAGACGGTCAGCCAAAGTTTGTTTTCTGTCTTCGTTGAAGAAGAATTCAGCGTCGCTCAGACGTGCACGCAGTACACGCTCGTTACCGTGAGCAACAATTTCCAGATGCTCCTTGCCGCCGTTGCGGACGGTGATAAACTTGTTCAGCAGAGAGCCGTCCTCTGCCAGTACCGGGAAGTAACGCTGATGCTCGCGCATCGGGGTGATGATGCATTCCTTCGGCAGAGCAAGGAATTTCTCTTCGAATTTGCCGCACAGAGCAGTCGGCCATTCTACCAGATAGTTTACTTCCTCCAGCAGGTCCTCGTTGATTTCTGCATGACCGCCTTCGGCAATTGCCAGGTCGGTAACCTGTTGACGAATCAGCTCACGGCGAGCGTCCTGGTCAACCATTACATAGTTGTCATACATAACCTTTTCATAGGAATCAGCATCATGGATTTCTACAGCGCCGATGGTGCCGATAGCAGCGGAAGCTACTGCGTTCTTAGCCTTACTCTTTACAGTGTCGAACAAAGCCTTTGCAGCATCGCCGATGGACTCATGAGCTTTAGCGTTATCCAAAGCGGAAGGACGCAGGAAGCGGTGACCACGGCTGAATTTGCCGGATTTTACGCCGGTAATTTCAACAGGAATAACCTCTTCTCCGAACAGTGCAACCAGCCAGCGGATAGGACGGACGAATTTGAATTCATGATCTGCCCAACGCATGTTTTTCGGGAAGTTCAGGCTGGTGAGGATATCAGTCAGCAGGCCCGGCAGCAAATTCTTAACCGGTTGGCCTGCCAGATGCTTAACAGCATATACATATTCATCACGAACAACGAGCTCTTTTACGTCAACGCCTTGGCCGCGAGCAAAGCCGATAGCTGCTTTGGAAGGAGCGCCGCTTACGAAAGCGATTTTTGCGGAAGGACCTTTAGCCTCAACAGTGCTGTCCTCCTGAGCCTCGGCAACACCGCTGGCAATGAAGGTCATACGACGGGGAGTGCCATAGGTTTTAACTGCTTCGAAGGGAATACGCAGCTCAGTCATTTTCTTTTCTGCCAAATCCTTTAATTGTGCCAGAATGGCAGGCATAAATTTCGCAGGAATCTCTTCTGTACCGATTTCAAAAAGTAATTTTTCCATTATTTATTCTCCCCTTTCTTGAGCAGCGGGAAGCCCATTTCTTCACGTTGTGCTACATAAGCCTTTGCACACAGGCGGGCCATTGCACGTACACGGCCGATGTAGGCAGTACGTTCACTTACGCTGATTGCTCCGCGGGAATCCAGCAGGTTGAATGCATGGGAGCATTTCAGAACGTAATCATAAGCAGGACGGATATAACCAAGCTCGATAACGCGCTTAGCTTCTGCTTCATATTTGTCGAACAGGTCAAACAGTAGCGCGGTGTCTGCTACCTGGAAGTTGTAGAAGGATTGCTCTACCTCGTTGGTGTGGAAAACGTCACCGTAGGTGATATCGCCAACCCATTGGATATCGAATACGTTTTCTACACCCTGGATGTACATAGCCAGACGCTCCAAGCCGTACGTGATTTCAACGGTTACAGGCTTAACGTCAATGCTGCCTACCTGTTGGAAGTAAGTGAACTGGGTAATTTCCATACCATCCAGCCAAACCTCCCAGCCAAGGCCCCAAGCGCCCAGAGTCGGGGATTCCCAGTTATCCTCTACAAAGCGGATATCATGCTCCTCCTGATGAATGCCGAGCTCAGCCAGGCTCTGCAGGTACAGCTCCTGAATGTTTTCCGGAGAGGGCTTTACGATAACCTGGAACTGATGATGCTGGAACAGACGGTTCGGGTTATCACCGTAACGGCCGTCTGCCGGACGACGGGAAGGCTCTACATAAGCCACACGCCAAGGCTCAGGTCCGAGTACGCGTAAAAAGGTAGACGGGTTCATTGTGCCTGCGCCTTTTTCGATGTCATAGGGCTGTGCCATAATGCAGTTTTGGCCTGCCCAGAATTTTTGCAGCTTCAAAATAATTGTCTGAAAATCCATGTTTTACCTCCTATATTTGTTACAAAGACGGCACTGGCAGCAGCTTTGTCCGAAAAACAAAAAAGCACCCGCGTCCCCGTAACTTAAATGTTACAGGGACGGAGTGCATACAGCTCAAACTCCGCGGTTCCACCCTGCTTGACTGCAATAACTGCCGCCCGCCTCAATCAATATACTATTACAGCTCCAAAGCGCCTTCATCCGCCTTTGCCGCCTTACACTGTCACGGCTCGCTGAGTTTGCAGATTACTACTCTTCTTCTTAGCTTAACTGTTAGTATATAAAATGCAGCGCTGTTTGTCAAGTGCGGCAAATAATTTTATAAATACCACTCACAAAAATATATCGTTACTATTAGCTTTCAACATAACAAAATGCCCCCACGCGAACGCGCAGAGGCATTATTGCTTCAAGTTGTCAGGTTAATATAAATTAAGCGGCTATTATTTCTTTTCGATGAGCTTCAGCGGAGCAGAAATCTTAGCTTCTACTTTTTCGCCTTTAGCAGCCTTAACAGCTACTTCCAGACCTTGCTGGCCCATGATTTCCGGCTGTTGAGCGATAGTAGCGCTCATAGCGCCGCTTTCTACAGCCTTTACGCCGTCAGCAGTACCGTCAAAGCCAACGATGAAGATTTGCTTGCCGGCACTCTTAGCAGCTTCGATTGCACCCAAAGCCATTTCGTCGTTCTGAGCGAAAATAGCTTTGATGTCCGGGTTAGCCTGCAGCATGTTTTCTGCTACAGTCAGGCCCTTGCTGCGGTCAAATTCAGCAGTCTGTTTAGCAACAACGGTCAGCTTGCTGTCAGCCAGCTTGTGGAAGCCTTCGCCGCGTTCACGGGAAGCGCTGGCACCGGGGATACCCTCCAGCTCAGCAACCTTAACCTTTTCGCCCAGCTTTTTGATAATGTAATCAGCAGCCATTTCGCCGCCCTTTACGTTATCGGAAGCAACCAGGCATGCTACATCACCCTGGTTAGCACTGCGGTCGAGGCAGATAACAGGGATGTTAGCCTTGTTGGCAGCCTTTACGGATGTAGAAATTGCATCAGAGTCAACAGGGTTAACCAGCAGAACGCTGATGTTTTGCTGCAGCAGGTCAGCAATATCATTAGCCTGCTTTGCAGGATCGTTCTGAGCGTCAACAACCTTTACGGTTACGCCCAGCTCCTTAGCCTTAGCTTCTACGCCTTTAGCCAGGGAAACGAAGAACGGATTGTTTTGAGTGGATACGGAGAAGCCAACGGTGATTTTCTTGTCGTTGCCTTTTGCAGCATCCTTCTTGTCGCTGCCGCCGCAGCCGACAATCATCATAGCCATTGCTACAATGCAGGTTAATACTAATAAAATTTTTTTCATGTGAGAAAATACCTCCCGGAATTAGAAATTACTATGCGGACAAAAACTTGAATTAAGCAGGCTGCGGCTGAAAAGCACTGGATGGTGCTTTACGTCCGCATCACGCTTAGTTTTTCTTTCTGTCCATCAGCACAGCCAGCAAAATTACAATACCTTTGACAACTTGTTGGTAAAAGCTGGATACGTTTAAGATATTCAGACCATTGTTCAGCGTACCGATAATCAACGCACCGATAATGGTACCGAAGATGCGGCCCTTACCGCCGGAAAGACTGGTGCCGCCCAATACTACAGCTGCGATAGCATCCAGCTCATAGCCGGTACCGGCAGTAGGCTGAGCACTGTTCAGCCGGCTGGTAAGAATAGCGCCTGCCATACCGCAAAGGAAACCTGTTACGGTATAAGCAAATATTTTAATGCGGTTGATTTTGATACCTGCAATGAAGGAAACCTTCTCATTACCGCCGACAGCATAGGTTTTGCGTCCCAGCGGAGTTTTGTGCAGGATGAACCACAAAATGAAAAACATAATCAGCATCATAATGGCAGGAACCGGCAGACCGGCAACATAGCCCTGGCCAAATTCCAGAAAACGGTCATCCTCGGACAGACTGCTGATAGGGTTGCCGTTGGTATATACCAAAGTCAGACCACGGAAAATGGTCATGGTAGCCAAGGTTGCGATAAAGGACGCCACCTTGCCGTAGGTAATTACCAGGCCGTTGACACTGCCCAGTACAGCACCGATGAGGCAGGCCAGCACGATACCGAATACAGGATCCATACCGCCCTTGATAAAGCTGCCCATGAGTGCACTGGAAAGCGCCAGAATACTGCCGACGGACAAATCAATACCGCCGGTTAAGATAACAAAGGTCATGCCAAAGGAAATTAAGGCATTGATAGAAACCTGACGCAGCAGGTTTTTCAGGTTGCTGGGGTCGATAAAGCTGCTGTTGAGGCAGGAAATAACCACAAACAACACAACAAGTCCGATTATGGAACCGGATTTTTTCAAGATTGCTTTTACATCCATTATTTTTATTGCCCTCCCGTTGCAAGTGTCATAATTTTTTCCTGGTCTGCTTCATCGTGCAGCAGCTCGCCGGCAATGCGGCCTTCGTGAACAACGACGATGCGGTCGCTCATGCCCAATACCTCCGGCAGCTCCGAAGAAACCATAATAATCGAAACGCCACTTGCAGTAAGCTCGTTCATCAGCTCATATATATCGCGTTTTGCACCTACGTCGATACCACGGGTAGGCTCATCCATAATAATGACCTCCGGGTGCCTGCCAACCCATTTGGCAATAACCACCTTCTGCTGGTTACCGCCGGACAACGCACCGGCCTCAAGGTCCAGGCTGCTGGTCTTTACGCCCAGCTTTTTTGCCATTTTATCGGCAAAATTATTAAGAATATTAAAATTGATGACACCGCTTTTGGCAAAGCTGTCAACACTTGGCAAAGCAATGTTGCGCAAAATGGAAAAATCCAGAATCAGACCCTCTGTTTTGCGGTTTTCGGTTACGAAGCCCAATCCTGCCTTAATAGCATCCTCAGGCTTGGTAATCTTCAAAGGCTCGCCCTTGAAAACCAGCTCGCCGCCTGCATGAGGATCAACGCCGAAAACGGCGCGCATGATTTCGGTACGGCCGCTGCCCATGAGGCCGGCAAAGCCCAAAATCTCGCCCTTGCGCAGGTTAAAGTTAATATCATGGAAAACTCCCGGCTGCTCAAAGTGGTTAACCTCCAGCAGCACCTCGCCCGGCTTATTGCGGCGGTCGGGATAAAATTCCGTAATGGAGCGTCCTACCATATCGCGGACAATCTGCTCCATGCTGTATTCCTTAACAGGCTTGGTTGCAACGGATACGCCGTCACGCATAACGGTAATCGTGTCGCAGTTCTGTGTAACCTCTTCCATACGGTGCGAAATATACACCATTGCTACACCGCGTTTTTTCAGTGAGCGCATAACCTCAAAGAGCTTTTCTGTTTCTCTTTCGGTCAGCGCCGCCGTAGGCTCGTCCATAATAACAACCTTGGCATCCAGCAGAAGGTTACGGACGATTTCCGTCATCTGCTGCTGTCCTACCGAGCATTCGCCGGCTTCCATATCCAGCGGCAGCTCAATTTCAATTTCACGGCATTTCTGCTCTGCCATAGCACGCATAGCCTTAAAATCCAGGATACCCATGCCGTTGGTTACGCTGTGCATCAAAAACAGGTTTTCCAGAATGCTCAGGTTCGGCCAGATATTCAGCTCCTGATGGATGAAGGCGATGCCGTAAGCTTCTGCCTCCAGAGGATTTTTGAAGCTGATTTCCTTGCCGTCGACAAAAATCTGTCCCTTATCCTGCTTGTGAATACCCGTCAGAATATTCATCAGTGTTGATTTGCCGGCACCGTTTTCACCCATCAGAGCGTGTACCTCACCGCTTTTAAGCTTCAGGTCAACACCCTTGAGCACCTCATTAGAACCAAAGGCCTTATGGATATTTCTTAATTCAATCTCCATACTTTTCCTTATTCCTACCTTACGCTAATTTTTAAAAGAAAACATTGCTGTGCAGAATCACATTGGCAAAAGGAGTAATTTCGCCGGTGCGGATAATGCATTTTGCATGCTTGGTTGCCTCCTTGAAGGCTTCGTGGTCTGCATCGATAATCCACTGCTCTTCGGTAAAGAGCTGCTTCATAGCGCCGTAGACAGCAGGATTTCTGCCTTCCATTTCCGCTGCAATTTCTACTTTTTCGATAACCATATTTTTGGCTACTTCCTCAACAACCTCCAGGAAGGAAGGAGTTCCCGGCTTCAGAGCCAGGTCGATTTTCTGTACGCCTGCAGGTACAGGCAGACCGCAGTCACCGATAACGATAGTGTCGGTGTGGCCCAAATCAGCCAGCACCTTCGCAATAGAGCTGTTTAACATTCCACCCTTTTGCATTACTTAAGCATCTCCTCTACTTCATGTAAATAAGGCATACCGCCCTGCGCTCCCAGCTTTTGCACTGAAAGAGCTGCGGCAGCATTGGCAAAGCTGATGCTTTCCTGCATGGATTTGCCATTTGCACGGGCAACGGCAAAGGCACCGTTAAAGGTGTCGCCTGCACCCGTAGTGTCAACCGGTTTTACCTTAAAGCCGGGAACAGTAATAACCTGGCCTTTTTCCGCATAGGCAACACCCTTGCTGCCCAGCGTCATAATCACCTTGCCCTGGTTCTGATCAAGGATATCCGCCTTGCCCTTACCGGCAAACAATGTTGCTGCCTCGTGCTCGTTGGGAGTCAGATAAGTAATCTTATCCAGCAAAGCCTGCGGTACCGGAGCAACAGGTGCGGGGTTCAGCAGCACAGGTACACCGTGCGCTGCGCATTTTTCAATGACATAGGCATTGGTAGCGGCAGGGATTTCGTGCTGCAGAAGCACCATGTCTGCCTTGCTGATATCCTCCCACGCTTCATCAATCAGCGACGGGGATACCAGGTCATTGGCGGCCTTGATAACGATAATCGTGTTATCGTCCTCCGCTACGGTAATGTGAGCAGTACCGCTGTTTTCACCGGGCAGCACCTTCACATAGGTGGAGTCGACATTGTTTTCCTTTAATGCCTTCAATACCAGCTGGCCATATACATCATCACCGATGCAGCCGACCATCATAACATCTGCTCCCAGGCGGGCTGCAGCAACAGCCTGGTTGGCACCCTTGCCGCCGGGAGAAACGGTCAGGCGGTTACCGAAAATAGTTTCTCCGGGATGCACCCAGCGGTCACATTCAACGGTAATATCAATATTACAGCTGCCTACTACGACAATCTTTGACATATTTTCTACCTCCTGTCTTCAGGATTTATATAATTTTTTGTAATAACAATGCGTATTGCCCGTCAATCAGATTCGGCTGCAGCAAATCCTTAAGGAGCACTGCCTGCTTGCGGCTGGTTTTGGGCATGGTCTGCTGCCAATAGGTGATGGCAAGCTGCAGCAGCCGCAGCAGCTCCTCCCTGGCACGCTTGTTCTCGGCAGTCAGCTGCCAGAAAAAGCTGTACAATTGGCGGAAGATATCAGCATCATCCAGCATCGCCGAACGCGATACGTTAGCGGTTACATCACGCAGGTGACGCACAAGCAGCTGCAGAAGCGCTGTCTGCCGCTCAGGCGGTGCCTTCGGCACACGCCGCAGCAGCAGGCGATACAAAAGCGTCAGCTCTCTGTAAATTCTACTGGCCTTGTCAAAGCCATCCCAGCGTGCGTACACGACAAAATGCAGCTGCAGCTGCTGCAGGCTCCACGCCAACCGTTGCAGGTCCTGCTGCTTTAAAAGCCAGCGCCCGGCCTCACGCAGCAGAAACGCCGTCTCCTCGCGCCACCGCCTGCGTGCCATACGCGCCGCTAAACTGAGCCATTCGCCCATAAATTCCTGCAGCATTGCAGTATTGTCGGCTTGCGTCCGCAGCCAGCGCCGCACCAGCAGTGCGAGCATAGGACGCACCTCAGCAAAACGCCTGTCGCACACGGCAAACGTCAGCCTCAGCAGAACGCTGCCGCCCTGATGCGCCAGCTGCGGATTGACCAGCAGCTGCTCCAGACGCGGCCTGCTTTCCTGCATCCAAGCCGTAAAAAGCTGCCGTTGCCGGTGGCGTAAGGCCACCAGCAGACAGCAGCTGATTGCTTGTAATGCTTCATTATCTGCTGCTTCAGCAATAATACCCGAAAAAGCTGTGCAGGCGTTTTGTTCTCTGCCGTCACGCAGAGCAATACATGTTTCTAAAATAAGTTCTGTTAGCATATTTCTACAGGTTAATATCGCCTTCGTAGACATCACCGGAAACAGGATCCACCGTTACCAGCAAACCGTCGTCCAGCTTGGATGTTGCTTTCTCCGCGCCTACGATAACAGGCAGGCCGCAGGTTACGGCAACAATGGCGGTGGAGGATGTCAGTCCGCCCTCTTCAGCGATAATTGCTGCTGCCTTGGCAGCAGCCTGCGGTACAAACTCGTCATTCAGCACATCAACTACAAGGATATCACCCTTTTGGAGCTTGTCCTTGAAGTCTGCCGCAGTTCTGCCTACGCAGATACGGCCGGTGACAGTCTTGCTGCCGATACCGGTACCGCTGAGCAGCTTGGTACCCACTGTAACCACTTTAATCAGATTTGTACTGCCCGGAGTACCGATAGGCACGCCGGCAGTTATAACGACAGATGCGCCGTCCTTGATTACGGAGTGATGCAAAGCACACTGCAAAGACAGCTCAATCATTTCATCAGTATTTGTGGAGTATGGCCCCAAAAGCGGCAGCACACCCCAATAAAGCTGCATCGCACGCACGCGCTCAGGCAAGCGTGATACAGCAACAACAGTACATTGAGGCTTATATTTGGCAATCATACGTGCCGTAAAGCCTGATTCGGTAATCGTAAGAATAGTATCTGCCTTTATTTCCTGAGAAATCTGCACTGTAGCATGGCTGATGGCATCGGTAGAATGGATGCGCTCGCTGATGCCCTTCTTCTGGAAAATATGCACATAATCAAGCGCATTTTCCGTACGAACGGCAATCTTAGCCATCGTCTGCACCGCCTCCAGCGGATATTTGCCGCTGGCAGTTTCGCCGCTCAGCATAATAACGTCGCTGCCGTCAAAAATAGAGTTGGCAACGTCACTGGCCTCGGCACGGGTTGCACGGTAGCTGTTAATCATACTTTCCAACATCTGCGTAGCCGTGATAACAGGCTTACCCGCCTTATTGCAGCGTGCAATAATATCCTTCTGCACCAGCGGTACATCCTCGGTCGGTATCTCTACGCCCAGGTCACCTCTGGCAACCATTATACCGTCGGATACGCCGATAATCTCATCGATATGCTGCACACCGGCCTCGTTCTCGATTTTGGAAATAATCCCGATAGAAGAGCCTGCTTCCTCAAGCACTTTACGGATAGCGATAACATCATCGGCCTTCTGCACGAAGGATGCCGCAATATAATCCATATCATGCTCGACAGCAAAAAGAATATCTGCCTTGTCCTGCTCCGACAAAAACGGCAGCTTCAGCTCAATACCGGGGCAGGCCACACGCTTTCGCGAGCTAAGCTCACCGCCGTTGACCACCTTGGTATAAATTCTGCAGCCGTCAATGCGTACAACCTTTAAGGAAAGCAGTCCGTCGGCCAGCAGAATATTGCTGCCGATTTCTACCTCCTGCGGCAGGCCGGCATAATTAACGTGTGCCATATGGCGGTCGCCCAGATAATCCTCGGTAGTCAGGCAGAAATCATCGCCCTCGTTCAGCTCTATTTTACTTTCGGCAAACATGCCCAAGCGCATTTCCGGGCCTTTGGTATCGGCAATCGTAGCGATTACCTTACCGGCCTCTTCTGCTGCCTGACGCACCAGCTGCAACCTTTTGCCATGGTCCTCATGGTTGCCGTGCGAAAAGTTGAAGCGTGCCAAGTCCATGCCTGCAAGCATCATCTTGCGCAACAGCTCTACATTGTCCGTGCTAGGACCCACTGTACAGATAATCTTAGTTTTCTTCATCAGGACTGCGCCTCCTCAGTACTGAAACTTATTCTCACACAAAACCTCATAGGCATCCTCTGCCTCCGAAACCGGCAGACAGATTTCATAAGCCTTATTATGCTTGCCTCCGGCACTTTTCAGCTGTACCAAAAAGCCGTTTTCCGTCAGCATTTGCTTTATTTTTTGGGCTTGTTCCTCAGTGTGGGCAATATAAATTGTTTTCCACATACTAGAATGCCTCCTGTAAATCAGGTAATTGGATTATGCCTTGTAAGCTTTGATTTTTTCAATCAGCTTCGGCAGGATTACGTTTACATCACCTACGATGCCATAATGAGCAACGGTGAAAATCGGTGCCTCTGCATCCTTGTTGATAGCGATGATGATATCGCTGTCCTTCATGCCGGACAGATGCTGGATAGCACCGCTGATGCCGCAGGCAAAGTAGATATGCGGAGTAACGGATTTACCGGATTGGCCGACCTGTTGGGAGTGAGTCAGCCAGCCCTCATCAATAGCGGCACGGGTGCCTGCTACTGCGGAATTTTCAAAGAGAGCAGCCAGCTGTTCCAGCACGTCGAATTTTTCCTTGCTGCCGAAGCCACGGCCGCCTGCTGCGATCATATCAGCTTCATCAATCTTAACAGCGTTTTCGCTGCTCAGAGCTTCTTTTTTAACCAGTTCAATACGGCTTACAGCGCCTGCTTCCGGAGTGAAGGCAATAACCTCACCGGTGCGGGTGTTGTCCAATTCAGCCGGTTTGAATACTTTAGGACGAACGGTACCCATTTGCGGACGGTTAACGTCGCAGATGATGGTAGCGCAGATATTGCCGCCCAGTGCGGGACGAGTCCAGGCAACAAGCTTGTCATCGGTTACATCCAGAGCAGTGCAGTCAGCGCACAGGCCGGTATGAAGACGTGCTGCAACACGCGGAGCCAGGTCACGGCCGTCATCGGTAGCACCGAACATAATGGAAGCCGGATCATATTTCTTGGACAGTTGGCAGATAGCATCGGTATATAACTCGGTATCATAATCTGCGTATTTAGCATCCTCAACAACATAAACAACATCAGCGCCGGCAGCAATCAGCTGCTGCGGCAGCTCGCCTGCAGCAGCGGTCACCAGTACCGCACAGCATTTTTCCTCCAGCTTGGCACACAGCTCTTTGGCAGCGCCCAACAGCTCAAAGGTAACATTCATCAGCTGACCATTTTCCTGTTCAGCAATAACCCACATATTTACACACTCCTATTCGTTATCTTCAGTATCGTCAGTTTCGGCAATAGCTATAGCCTCCATGGGACATTCGCGGATGCAGGCACCGCAGCAGACACACTGCTGCATATCAATCTGCGCCTTGCCCTCACGCAGCGTCGCAGCGCCCATCGGGCAGACTGCCACACATTCCTCACAGCCACAGCAAAGCTGCCTGTTTACTTTTATCAGCATGGTTCACCTTAGCGGGTAATAACCTCTGCCTTAACCAGCTTTTCAAACAGCATATCTACTGCTGCATCAGCATCTGCTTCGGTAATGATTTCGCCATTGATTTCAGGCGGGGTCGGGGTGAAGGCTTTTTTAACCTTAGTCGGAGAGCCCTTCAGGCCTACGGTTGCAGGATCAATATCCAGGTCAGCAACGGTCAGAGTAGGAATCTGAGCCTTACGAGCTTTCATTTTGCCCTTAATGCTGGCAAAACGCGGCTCTTTTTCGGATTTGGTTACGGTAACCAAGAGCGGTGCAGCGCAAGCCAAGGTCATCTGATAGTTTTCGTTTTCGCGGACAACAACAAATTTACCGTCTTCATAGCTCAGGCTCAGAGCGCCGGTAATCTGAGGAATTCCCAGATGCTCTGCCATTTCCGGACCAACCTGTGCAGTATCGCCGTCTACTGCCTGCTTGCCGCAGAGTACGAGGTCGAACTCGCCCAGATGTTTTACAGCAGCAGCCAGAGCCAGGCTGGTTGCCAGAGTATCACTGCCGCCCAGAACACGGTCGCTCAGCAGAACGCCGTCATCAGCGCCCATAGCGATTGCTTCCTTCAGAATATCAGTTGCCTGGGGCAGGCCCATGGTCAGTACAGTTACCTTAGCGCCTTCCTTATCCTTCAGGCACAGTGCTACCTCCAATGCCTGACGGTCATAGGGGTTCATAATATTTTCTACACCCGTACGGTCTAAGGTATTGGTTTCGCGGTTAAATTTTACTTTTGCCGTATCCGGCACTTGTTTTAAACAAACGAGAATATTCATTTGCTGCCTCCTTAAGCTTATTACAGGAGCTGCTGCTCCGGCTTTTTTACATTCTTCTCTTTATTTTAGCATTTTTGTACTTAAACTTGCAAGTATATCATGAAAGTTTATGAAAAACAGCTCAAATAATTACATCAATCTTTCTTTACCACACAGTTTTCACCAAGTATTTTGACCACATCCTCGGCAAAGCCCGGTGCTTCGCTGTTCACCCAGAAGTTGGGCGTTGTCTTGATAAGCTTACGCGAGCCCATCAGCTGCAGGTATACGCAGTCATCGCCCTTATATTTTTGGAACAGCTGCATCAGCTCACGCTGCACCAGCGGATTTTCCAGATGCGCTTCGATGCGCAGGCGGATTTCCGTAGGCGGCTTAGACGGCAGAGCGCGCACGCTGTTGGCAATAATCTTGCTTTCACGCTCATCGACGCTGAAGCGTCCCTCAATAGCTACAATGCTGTCTTCATAGATATCCTTGACATTTGTATGATAAGCCTGCGGGAACACGATAATCGGGAAGCGTCCGCTGAAATCCTCCAGCGTCAGAAGAGCCATCGTATCGCCGCGCTTGGTATTTTTTATCACACAATCCGTAATAATACCGGCCACACGCACAAACTGTCCGTCCTGTACCTGCGTTTCACCGCCGAACTGATGCAGCGGCATGAAGCGCTGCAGCATCTGCTTGTAATCGCTCAGCGGATGGTCGGTAACGTAAAAGCCGATAATTTCCTTTTCGTTCTGCAGAATAAGCTGCTTGGGAATTTCCGGCAGCGGCGGCAGCTTGATTTCCGTCACGCCGAAGCTATCGTCTCCAAACAGCCCCAGCTGGCCGTTGGCCTTGTCCCTCTGGCAGGCGGCACCCAAATCAACCGCCTGCTCCATAATAGACAGCATCTGTGAGCGTCTGGCGCCGAAGGAATCCATCGCACCGCATTTAATCATATTTTCGATAACGCGCTTGTTGACCACACGCATATTCACACGGCAACAGAAATCCGTCAGGCTCTTGAACGGACCGCCCTCGTTGCGGGCGCTGATAATTGCATCAACTGCGGCATCACCGGTATTTTTGATGCCTGCCAGTCCGAAGCGGATGGATGCATTCTGATGTACCGTAAAGTTGTGACCGCTTTCGTTGACATCCGGCGGCAGGATTTTGACATTATCATTACGGCAGACGTTGATATACCAGCTCACCTTATCCGCATCACCGATAATGCTGTTGAGGAAGGCCGCATAGAATTGCGGACGCCAGTGCGCCTTCAGATAAGCGGTTTCATAGGCTACCAGCGCATAGGCTACGGAGTGGGATTTGTTGAAGCCGTAACCGGCGAAGTGCTGCAAGAGCGAGAAAATCTGGTCGCTGAGCTCTTCGGGGATATCATGCAGCTTTTTGGCACCGTCGATAAAGGACTGGCGCATAGAATCCAGCTCCTTGGCCTTCTTCTTGCCCATCGCACGGCGCAGAATATCTGCCTGACCGAGCGTAAAGCCTGCCAGTGCGGAGGTTATCTGCATAACCTGCTCCTGATACAGAATAACGCCGTAGGTATCCTTCAAAATAGGCTCCATCAGCGGATGTAATACCTTCGCCGTGCGCTGTCCGTGACGGCCGGCGATAAAGTCCTCCGCCATACCGGTGCCCAAAGGACCCGGACGGTACAGAGCCACCAACGGAATCAGATCTTCAAAGCTTTCGGGTGCCAAATCCACAACCAGCTTGGTGATGCCTGCCGACTCCAGTTGGAAAACGCAGGCCGTTTCACCTCGGCGCAGCATTGCGCAGGTAGCCTCATCTGCCAGCGGAATGTTATCAATATCAACCTCTTCACCCGTAGTTTCGCGGATAAAGCGAATGCAGTCACCGATAACAGTCAGCGTGCGCAGACCCAAAAAGTCCATCTTCAGCAAGCCAAGCTCTTCCACCTTATTTTTATCGTACTGGGTGATGACGCCACCCTCACTGCCCTGCTGCAGCGGTACGTAATTTTTCATATTATGCGGCGCGATAATAACACCGGCGGCATGCGTGCCTGCGTTACGCGGCAGGCCCTCTACGCTTTGCGCAAGATCAATCAGCTTCTTGACCTCCGGGCGCGAATCGTACGCCTGACGGAAGTCCTTGCTGCCGTTCAGCGCCTTCTCCAGCGTAATGCCCAGCTCACGCGGAATCAGCTTGGCGATTTCGTCTACCTCACCATAGCTCATGCCCAACGCCTTGCCGACGTCGCGCACTGCCGCGCGCGCCTGCAGTGTGCCGAAGGTAATAATCTGCGCCACACGCTCCTGTCCGTAACGGCGCACCACGTAATCAAGTACCTGATTACGTTTCACATAGCAGAAGTCGGTATCAATATCAGGCATGCTGACACGTTCAGGATTCAAAAAGCGTTCGAACAACAGATGGTAACGCAAGGGCTCGATATTCGTTATACGCAGCAGATAGGCCACAATACTGCCTGCGGCACTGCCACGTCCCGGACCGACCGGAATATCATGGCTGCGGCAATAATTGATGAAGTCCCAGACAATGAGGAAGTAGCAGGCGTAGCCCATCGTATTGATGATGTCCAGCTCAAAGTCCAGACGCTTGCGGACCTTCTCATCCACAACCTCATAGCGCTTAGGCAAGGCCTCCTCGCACAGGTGGCGCAAATAGCTCACGGCATCAAAGCCCTCCGGCACCGGAAACTCCGGCAGCAGCAGATGGCCGAACTCCATCTTCACATTGCAGCGGTCAGCAATTTTATTGGTATTGCTCAAAGCCTCCGGACAATCGCCGAACAGCGCCTCCATCTCATCATAGCTTTTCAGATAATAGCTGTCGTTGTTAAAGCGCATACGATCCGGCTCATCAACCGTGCTCGTTGTCTGGATGCACAGCAGAATATCCTGCGCCGCGGCATCCTTTTGCTGCACATAATGCAAATCGTTTGTCGCCACCAGACCAAGACTGAACTCCTGCGCCAGCTGCTTCAGCTCCGCGCTTACCTTGTGCTCCTCATCAAGGTCATGGTCCTGAATTTCCAGAAAGTAGTTTTCCTTGCCGAAAATGTCTATATATTCCTGAATGCAGCGACATGCTCCCTCCAGGTTGTCCTGCAAAATCATCTGCGGCACCTCGCCGGCAACGCAGGCACTGAGGCAGATAACGCCCTCGTGATAGGTACGCAGCACGTCCTTGTCTACGCGTGGTTTATAATAAAAGCCCTCCAGCTGACCAATGCTGACGATTTTCATCAGGTTATGGTAGCCTGTATCGTTCTCCGCCAGCAAAATCAAATGGTACATGCCGCGGTTATTTTTTTCCAGATGCGAGCCCTTGGACAGGTAAACCTCGCAGCCGATAATCGGCTTGATGCCTGCCTTGGTGCACTCCTGATAAAATTCCACTGCGCCGTACATTGCTCCGTGGTCGGTAATCGCCAAACTGTCCATGCCCAGCTCCTTGGCGTAGGCCACCAGCTCGGGGATTTTCGAAGCGCCGTCCAACAGGCTGTATTCCGTATGTACATGTAAATGAGTAAAGCGTTTTGTCATCTCTTGCTCCTTAAATTTAAAAGACCGCTGCCGCGCAAATCCGCGACAAATATATCTAAAACTATTCTAGCATTACAGATAAATTTCCTGCCTAAAACTGAAAAAACATACAACCGTGAATTCACAATTCGTTCGTTGTATGTTCTCTTTACCTATGTTACAATATATTCAGACTTTGGACAATCGTGCTTACGGGTGGGCATTGCCATCATTCTCCAATAGAATGGAGGTGATGCCTATGAAGAACTACGACTTTAAGGACCTGATGGCCTTTGGCGTATTCATTCTGGCGTTGCTGACATTTATTTTTCAGTTCAGTAAATAACCCAGACATAGGAAAACCGCCCTTAAACTTTGCCAGGTGACAGGGCGGTCTTTCCGCAATAAAAGCTTTGGCAACCCACCGACGTGGGCGGTTGTCCTTTGTCTATAATATAGCATATTACGCTGCTTTTTGCAAGCAAACCGCTTGCTGCAAAAGCAGCTTTTTCTTTAGAACAAACAACCGAATATAAGAAAACCACTCCTACACATTGCCCCGTGGCGGAGTGGCTTCTTGAGCTAATTTTCCACTAAGGCAACCCACCGTATAGGCAGTTCCCCCTTCCCTATAACATAGCATATCAAGCTGCTTTTTGCAAGCAACAGCTTGCTGCAAAAGCAGCTTTTTCGCTTCTATTCCCCTTTTTTACCCCACGCCAGACCGATAAGTAAAAAGAACAGATTATACACGAGCGCCGGTAGCAGGCTGTTGATTTCCCAAGGACTGATATGCTTCCAGAAGAGCGCCGCAAAAATGCCTGCGCCCATAGCAGCCACGCCCATCGAAGCGCGCACCCTGCCCGGGAAGAAGATGCAGAACGTCAGCGGCAGAAAGATACCGCTGCCCCGCAGCGCCATGGAGAGATAATTCCACTCCAGCACCGACGAATCAAGGTGCATAAAAACAAACACCATCGCAGCGACAGAAACGGCCAGCACGCTCAGGCGGCTTGCCCACAGCTGCCCTGCAGCCGTAGCCTTAAGCCAGATTTTGCTGACAATATCGCGCGAAATCATCGTACCTACGCCCAGCGCCAGGCCGGCGATTGAGCCCAAGGCCGAAAGCAACACGGCACCCAGACCGATACCGCCGAGCCATTGCGGCAGATAGGTAACGAGATACAGCGGCAGCGCATCAATAGAATTTATCTCCGGATGATGCAGATGCATGAACATACCGATCATTACCGACGGCAGCCCCACGGGAATTACTATCAGCGCGGCAGCACAGCAGCCGACAGCTGCAGTTTTGGTATCGCGCGCCGAAAACAGTGCCTGTACATAGGTCTGCGTAGAAATAACGCCCACAATCATCGAGCCGAGGCTGACAAGGCCGTCCTCCACGCCGCGTCCGAAAAGGCTGAACCAGGGATATGCTGCGAAGCTCTGCGTCAGGCCCTGCCAATGTCCCATATCGGCGTAGGCCAGCAAGCCGCCGACGAAAATACTGGCGAAAATCAGCACAATCTTAAATATACCGGCCATACCGCTGCTGCTGAGTCCACCGAAAAACACCAGCAGCAAAGTAACAGTGATAACAATGGTTGCTGCAGCCAAAAGCGGTACGCCAAACAAGCCTGCAATGAGATGCAGAGCCGTCAGCGTGCTCGCTACAATGCTGAAAAAAATGCCGGCGCAGGCACTGAAGGTCGCCAGCCACCCCGCAGGCTTGCCGTAATCCGTAACGAGATACTCCGCTACTGTGGTCAGTGAGCTGCGGCGCAAGGGAACAGCATAAAACGCCGCCATCAGCAAAAGTGCAATGCCGCTGCCCAGCGTAAACCACCAGGCCGTCAACCCCAGCTTGAAGCCAAGCTGTGCCGTGCCGACGGTAGCAGCACCGCCGACAATCGTGCCGATAATCGTACCGGCGACAAGGCCTGCGCCAGAGCTGCGGCCGCCTACGTTATAATCATCGGCAGACTTCACCCTTCTGGCTGCCAAAAGCCCCGGCAAAAGCGTCACCAGAAGCGTCACAGCCAGGCTGATATAATGTGTAGCAGTAAGCTGCATAATGCACCTCCTCCAATATTTTAAGCTGCCGGTTACAAACCTTTTCCGACAGCATTACCGCAAAAGCCTCAGTATTAGTATAACACAAAAAATACGGTAAAAAAAGCATGGCCGCTGCAATAGATACCTGCTGCCGCAGCAGGAAAAAAGCGCTTCCGCACTGTTTACTGCTTAGTTTATTACGCAAAAACTATCTTATTATATATTGCGAAATTCAGCTTTTTTCTGTATAATATAGTTTATATCTTTATATATTTAGTGTATGCTTTTTGGAGGAAAATTATGAGCCGTTTAAGAATTGAAACACCCGACCAAGCACAGCTTACGGTCGAGCGCTTGTACAAGGACCTGGAACGACATATCATCGCCAGCCCTCCGGGACTGTGCCCTGTTGATCTGCAGCTGTCGTTCCTCAAAGTCTGCCACGCACAAACCTGTGGCAAATGCGTACCCTGCCGTGTAGGTCTCGCGCAGCTGCAGAATCTCATGGAAGACGTGCTCGCCGGCAAGGCTGACATGCACACTCTGGATTTAATCGAAAGCACCGCGCAAAACGTTGCCAACAGCGCTGACTGCGCCATCGGCTTCGAAGCAGCCAAAATGGTTTTGGCCGGTCTGGAAGGCTTCCGCGAAGATTACATTAACCACATAAAGAAGGGCAAATGCTCTGTCAACGTCCATCATTCTATCCCCTGCGTAGCTTTGTGCCCGGCACAGGTTGATATCCCCGGCTACATTGCGCTGGTTGGCGCAGGCCGTTATGCCGACGCTGTCAAGCTCATCCGCAAGGATAACCCCTTCCCTACTGCCTGCGGTCTTATCTGCGAGCATCCCTGCGAAGCACGCTGCCGCCGCAGCATGATTGATGCTCCCATCAACATCCGCGGTCTGAAGCGTATGGCTGTCGACAATGCGCCCAGCAACACCGTTCCGCTGCCCGAAAAGCAGCCTGCTACCAACAAACGTATCGCCATCATCGGCGGCGGCCCCAGCGGTATGTCCGCAGCCTACTATCTGGAGCTAATGGGACATCATGCTGTTGTGTTTGAAGAAAAGAGCAAGCTCGGCGGCATGCTGCGCTACGGCATTCCTGCTTACCGCTTCCCGCGCGAACGTCTGCAGGAGGACCTGGACGCTATTTTGTCCACCGGCGTAGAAGTACATCTCAACACCAGAATCGGCAACGAGGAGGGTGATATTCCCTTTGAAAAGCTGCGTGAGGAATTTGACGCAGTTTATATTGCCATCGGTGCTCACACCGACAAGAAAATCGGTATTGAAGGCGAGGATTCCCACGGTGTTATCAGTGCGGTAGAAATGCTGCGCAACATCGGTGAGGAAAAAATGCCTGACTTTAAGGATAAAACCGTTGTTGTTATCGGCGGCGGCAACGTTGCTATGGACTGCACCCGCAGCTCCATCCGTCTCGGTGCCAAGAAGGTTATCATCGCCTATCGCCGTCGTCAGGACGACATGACCGCGCTGCCCGAGGAAATCGAAGGTGCTATTGCCGAGGGCGCTGAGCTGTACGGCTTAAAAGCTCCGCACCACATTGAGGCGGATGCCGAAGGTAATGTGGCCGCTCTCTGGGCTGAACCGCAAATCATCGGTCCTATCGATGCCTGGGGACGTGCACGTCCTATTCACGCTGACGTAGAGCTGGAGCGCATTCCCTGCGACGTTATCGTTGTTGCTATCGGTCAGGGCATTGAGCTGCGTCCGTTCGAAGAAGCCGGCATCAAAATCAAACGCGGTACTATTTCCGCACTCTCCAGCAGTGAGCTTGCCAACAATGAAGGCGTCTTCGCCGGCGGCGACTGCGTAACCGGTCCTGCAACCGTAATCCGTGCTATTGCTGCCGGTAAGGTTGCTGCCGCTAATATTGATGAATATTTGGGCTATAACCACACCATTTCCTGTGATGTAGTTATTCCCGACCCGTCTATTGACGATAAACGTCCCTGCGGCCGTATCCAGATGCACGAAACCGAAGCAGGCGAACGCAAGCATACCTTTGAGCCTATTGAATGCGGCATGACCAAGCAGGAGGCCTGCCAAGAAGCAGGACGCTGCCTGCGCTGCGACAAATTCGGCTTCAGCACACTGAAAGGAGGCAGAACCTTAAAATGGTAAACCTGACAATCGACGGACAAAAAGTTTCCGTTCCCCAGGGGACAACAATCATGCAGGCTGCTGCCACTGTCGGCATCGAAATCCCCCGCCTGTGTTATCTTAAAGGCATCAACGAAATCAGTGCCTGCAAGGTCTGTGTAGTTGAAATTCAGGGACAGAACCGTGTAGTTACCGCCTGCACCACTCCGGTACAGGAAGGTCTGGTAGTTTATACCAACTCCCCTAAGGCCCGCAGCATCCGCCGCACCAACGTGGAGCTGATTTTATCCCAGCATGACTGCATGTGCGCAACCTGCGTACGCAGCGGCAACTGCAGCCTGCAGACTTTGGCCAATGACCTGGGCATTTACGATATTCCCTATGAGCGCGATGTTGTCGATACTCCCTGGAACCAGGAGTTCCCGCTCATCCGCGATTCCAAAAAATGCATCAAATGCATGCGCTGCGTCCAGATTTGTGACAAGGTGCAAAAGCTGCATATTTGGGATGTGCAGAATACCGGTGCCCGTACTACCGTAGACGTTGCCGGCAATGTTTCCATTGAGGACAGTGACTGCAGCCTCTGCGGTCAGTGTATCACCCACTGCCCCGTTGGCGCGCTGAAGGAGCGTAACGACGTTCCCAAAATTTATGACGTACTAGCCGATCCCAATAAGGTAACCGTAGTACAGGTTGCACCTGCAGTACGCACCGCCTGGGCCGAAGCCTTTAACCTGCCGCCCGAGCTGGCAACCGAAGGCCGCATGGTAGCAGCACTGAAGAAAATCGGCTTCGACTATGTTTTCGACACCTGCTACGCTGCCGACGTTACCATCATGGAGGAAGCAAGCGAGCTGTTAGAGCACCTGCAAAAGCCGCAGGACCACAGCTGGCCTATGTTCACCTCCTGCTGCCCCGGCTGGGTAAGCTATGTCAACAAAACTCATCCTTACTTCGTGCCTAACCTTTCCACCACCAAATCTCCGCAACAGATTTTCGGTGCGCTGGCAAAATCCTATTTTGCACAAAAGAAAGGCCTGAAGCCGAAGGAAATCTGCTCTATTTCCATCATGCCCTGCGTTTCCAAAAAACGCGAGGCCGCTCTCTTCTCTATGCGCAGCAGCAGTACCCATGATGTAGATATCGTACTCACCACACGCGAGCTTATCCGCCTGTTGCGTGCCGAGCACATCAACCCGGCAATGCTGGGCGAACTGCCCTTTGATAATCCGCTGGGCCAGAGCACCGGCGCTGCAGTCATCTTCGGTGCCAGCGGTGGCGTTATGGAAGCAGCACTGCGTACTGCCTACCATGTAATCGAAGGCAAGGAAGCTCCTGAAGATGCCTTCACCGACGTTCGCGGCACGGAAGGCCGCAAGGTTCGTGAATTCACTTTGGGCGGTGCAACTCTGCGCACCTGCACGGTAAGCGGTCTGGGCAATGCAGGCAAGCTGCTGGATGAGCTCAAAGCAGGCAAGGTTCATTATGACTTCGTGGAAGTTATGGCCTGCCCCGGCGGCTGTGTTGGCGGCGGCGGTCAGCCGATTCACGACGGCGAAGAGCGTGCCGATGTACTCGGCAATAAGCTCTATGCCATCGACAGCAACCGTCCTCTGCACCAGTCTCACAATAATCCGGACGTACAGGAGCTTTACAAGGATTTCCTGGAAAAACCGCTTAGTGAGAAAGCAGAGCAGCTGCTGCACTCCGACCATGTAAAAGAGCATAATTATATGTAAGTTAAAGAAGGAAAGTTGTTACTGCTTGCTCTAGTTTTACTTCTTTCAGTTATGAAAGAAGCTGAATAAAAGCAAATAACTTCCTAATCTTTCGAGGTCAATCATGTACACACAACCCTATACCTACACAAAACAAATCCCCCTCTCCCTGGACGATGGCCACGGCGACTACAACCGCAGCTACGAGCGCAGCGACGATGACTTCGACTACGCCGACTACTCCACCGACCACAGAGACAACAACTTCCGTAACTACGAGAAGAAGCGCCGCAAAACCAATAAGGAAATTATTGAGGACATGCTCAAGCGCTGGGATTAAACCAAACAATGTGTAAAACAAAAGTAAGAGGAGAACACCTTTTATCCTGTAAAGGACTGGGTGTTCTCCTCTTTTAATTATAGAAAAGGGAGTGTTTATTTAAGGTTTAAACTATGCAGTTGCCTGCATTTTCAATTCAGCTTGCTGCCGTAGTGGTCACGATTGTCACCGCCGTATACGCGTACACGTTCAATCTTTCCTCTGTCGCCATCCGCACCGGAAATACGGGCAACATGGATACGGCCCATTTCGGGTTCAAATTCACGAACCAGCTTGTAATCCAGCTTCACGCCTTTTTCCAGCGCTCTGTACAGCATTGCTGCGAATTCGTAACGGCTCATCATGCGATTGCCGTTGAACATACCATCAGGATAACCCTCAACGATGCCTGCTGCCGCCAGACGGCCGATGTATTCGTAAGCCCAGTGGTTTTCGGGAACATCCGGGAAGAGCTTCATTCTGTCCATCTCAATCGTGCCGCCCATGCCTGCGGTCAGCTGACCTACCATTGCGGTGAGGTTAGCTACATTCGCTCTCAGGTCCACGATTTCCTTAGCCATCGCTGTACGGGAATTGCTTACGCGTGCGGTACGGTCCAGGGAGAAGGAGATGCCTGCATTCACCATGTTCTCGCCGTTGCCGAAGGTTCCGCCTACACTCAGCATAACCTTTTCATCCGGACGGTAGAACGCGCCTACCGCAGCAGCGTTTTTGCCCTTGTAGTTGCCGTAGCCTGCTGCAAAGGTCAGTTTGTCATCGGGATCGAAATCCATCGGGTGCAGCGCTGCGAGAGCGGCGGCACCAGCGCCAACCTTGTCAACGCGGCTGCCAAGATTGTCAACACGATGATCGAGTTCATTAAAATGTTCTCTGAATTCGGCATGCTCTCTATCATTTTGTGCCTTACCGGCGATATCGTCAATCGTCAGTCTGCGTACTTCTTCATTGGTGTAACCGTCTTTTACTACCAAAGTAGCAGTTCCGGCTTCCGTATCTCTCGCAATTTCAGTCAGCTGTGCATCCTTCAGCTGGCCATCCAGCTTAACATCTTCGCCGTTTCTTACTTTAAGACTGATTGTGCCGTCTGCACCGATATTGCCGCCGTTAACGAACTTATCCTTCGCTTCAATGGTCTGGTTCAGCTTATTCTCATCAAAAGCTACGGTATAATTGTGGTTACCGTCCGCATCCATTGCGTCGGTCACTCCTACATAACCCTTGCCATCATCTGCTACTGTAGTAATGGTGTTGGTATCGTTTTCTTTAATAGTATTGATGAGCTTGCCTTCGTCAAATGCTACGGTGTAGTTATGGTTGCCGTCCGCATCCATTGCGTCGGTCACTCCTACATAACCCTTGCCATCATCTGCTA
>OIFE01000407.1_pt1 | contig 36708 bp, 24 predicted proteins | sample 1581921 | NCBI WGS metagenome assembly OIFE01 (sample SAMN04414075, study PRJEB24778) | human gut metagenome | material: faecal | host: Homo sapiens | reverse complement strand
TAGGACACATGCCTCTCACGCATGTAATACGAGTTCGATTCTCGTACCCACTACTATCTGATTATCAGCCTCTTACTAACAAGTAAGGGGCTTTTTTATTGCCTTATATTTATCTCAAAATATCGTTTTCAAGCGATATAAAGAGGTATTTTCAAAAGAAAAATGCAAATTTTGCGCAAATTTTCATCTCGCATAGTTATCGTGCTATCCCATTAATGTACCTACCTACAAAGAAAAAGAGGAAATGCAGTTTAGCTACATTTCCTCTTTTTCTTTATAGATCTCAAAGTAAGATTCTTTATCCATTCTCAACCGGACTCTTTCTTCCCTCTTCTGCCCAGCCAGGTTTACGAACAAGTTGAAATACAGTTGGCTGAAAGAAAGGTTGGAACGATCATAGGTTATATCAAACGTCCAGGTTCTACGGAAAGAATCGAAAGTAGCGAATGGTTGCTCACCTCCTTTACACATAAACACTTCCGGGAAAGACGTAGGCGGATAAGGCTGGAATAAGCCCGCTAATTGGGCATACACATAGTCAATCATCCATTCGTCTCCCGTTAAGGTCAGTTCCCCTTTCAAGCGGAGTTTGATTGCATAACTGGCAGTCACGTCAGACGAGGTATAAACAGGGACTTGGCTTTCTGCCGAATAGTTACCGTCTTTATATCCAAGACTCATCGTTAGTTTAGACCGGCCGACGCCATTAAATCCATCTACTTCCTGATCCGCCGACTGATTTTTCAGGTTAATCATAAATGTCAGTTTACCGAGAGTCGGGTCACCCGGATATTGCGCAAGCGTGTCCAACACATAATCTTCGGTATTATAACTTCGGGCTATCAAATCTCCCTTTCCTGCCTCCAAAGCCGGACCGCCTCTTTCCACATCCACGTTGCCAACCGGATAATAAATAGCATCATTATCCCTTACGCAGCCACTCAAACAAAACAGCAACACTGCCAAGCCTATTATCTTATTCATAATCACCTTACTTCTTGATTTTGCGGACAAATATACATCTTTTTTATACCACCCTTGATTTATGTCAACCGTTTTTAGTATTTTTGCACACATCAAGACAGAAAAGACATGGATACACTATTAAGAGAGACTGTAAATGCTGTTGTCAATTCCCGCTTTCCGGAGATGAGTATAGAAGGAAGACGGCAGATAGAAAGCATACTGATTCGTGAAGAATTCCCCAAAGGAGCCATAGCGCTAAACGAGGGAGAAGTAGCCCACGAACTTGTTTTTGTCGGAAAAGGCATGCTTAGGCAGTACTATTACAAAAACGGGAAAGACGTGACCGAACATTTCTCATACGAAGGATGTATCGTGATGTGCATTGAAAGTTTTCTGAAACAAGTACCCACCCGGCTAATCGTGGAAACTCTTGAACCTTCCATTATTTACTTATTCCCCCGCGACATGATACAAAAATTAGCGAGGGAAAACTGGGAAATCAACATGTTCTATCAAAAGATATTGGAATACTCTTTAATTGTATCACAGGTTAAAGCAGACTCCTGGCGTTTCGAATCCGCTCGCGAACGCTATAACCTCCTGCTCGAAACACATCCGGAAATCATCAAACGCGCGCCTCTGGCACACATCGCTTCCTATCTTCTGATGACACCGGAGACACTAAGCCGTGTACGCTCCGGTGTTCTATGATTTTAGCGGCTTTTCCGGTATTCTTTTGGAGACATACCGGTGTAATGCTTGAAGTATTTCCCGAAGAAAGACTGGTTTGCAAAATTCAGCCGGTCGGCAATCTCCTGTATATTCATACTTGAAGAATTCAGGAGGGCTTTCGCTTCCAGAATCACCAACTCGTCAATCCACTCTCCCACCGTTTTTCCGCTGACTTCTTTCACGACTCCCGAAAGATGTTTCGGCGTCAGACACAGTTGGTCGGCATAATATTTTACGCTGCGTTCAGACTGGTAAGACTCCACCAGAGACTCATAAAAGCGTTCGAAGATATACTCTTTCCGGCTTTTGTTCTTCATCGTAGTAGCGTTTGCAGGCGCATGATTAGTAAAAATAGTGCAAAGTTCGAAAAAGAACCCCTGCATCAGTCCCATTACCACTTCCCTACGGTATAAAGCCTCCTTATTCCTCAACCGTTTCCTGATAAACGCGTGATACTCCTTCACCACCTCCTGCTCGTGCGGAGTGAGGTCGAAACACGGATAATCTTTCAGATAGAAAAACAAAGAAAGCACATTTCCGATCTTAGGCAACGTTTCCAGCAAGTTCTTCGACACAGCAAAGAAAATGCCTTTAAAATCGTGACTGAAATACCGCTGCTCGATAATCTGATTAGGCAATGCTATCACCATCAATCCGGGACACAATTGAAATTCACGCAGACTAATCTTAAAAGTACCGGTACCCTCCAGACAAAGCCCCACCGTCAACACTTCCAGTTTGGTAGGCCCGTTATACAACGATATAACGCTCTCCGTATCGAAAAGCGCTATATCATTATCAACAACATCAATGTTGTCGGCATCTATATGTTTAGAATGAACTACCGAAGAAATACCTACTTTCGGAACACTTTGAATATCCATACTCTCTCTTTTTTTGGCGACAAATATACCAGCATTTAATCAGATATACAAGCCAATCGGGAGCATTATCGGACATAATGAACACTTTTAGATACTTATCGAACAGACCGGAACAGATATTCATAATCACGTTTGGCAGCCGGCACCGTCCACTTTTCCGGGACAAACTTCCACTGATTGAGCGCTTTCGGGTCCATCGTTCCTTTCTCCTCAATGTAATTCATCAGGTAGAAACGGAGATCCTTATCCGTAGAGAAAATAATGCGGTCTTTCAACTTCTCCTGCGGGATGCCCGCCCCTTTCGTCAGCAATTCTCCGCCACCATTGCCACGGTAAGAATTCAAGGCCACCTTATATATCTTATCCATGCGGAAAGGAGAACCATCAGCCATGCTTTTGATCGTTATCTTCTCGCCCTGCGGTTTAGTGACGTCTACCGTATAAATAATGCCCGAAGCCGAGTCGAAATTAAAGCTATAATTCTGGAAAGACGCTCTATCCTCCGCACCTTCACGACGCTTCTCCTTAAACCAGAGCAGATGATCTTCCGGCGATTTCATCCGGTTCGTCCACATATAATAAGACATCTCCAAGAAATCCTTAATCTCCTTTCCGGACAGAGTCATCACATACAGCATGTTCTCATACTTATATAAATTGAACATATCACTCACAAATACATCCCCCTTCTTTATTTCCGAGTCAAACGAAAGCGGAGCGGCAAACGAGATGTCGGCACCGGTGATGTCGAGCTGCAAGGTATGTATCAGGTCGATAAAGGCAGAAGGGCCGAAGAAAGCAGGATGAGTGGAGATACTTTCGGTAAAAGTGCCGATCTTCTTCGAAACGAACTTCTGCACCGTTTCATATTGCGGGGCAAAACGCTTCATAAAGTCCTCGCTGATTCCGTAAGCCTCCGTTTCGGTCAAGACACCCTTGATATCCTTGCTCTGCACCTTTCCATCTTTCAGTTTCAAGGTCACATCTACGTTAGACAAAACGATCCCATTGCTAGCCGGATCGATAATCAACACCGAGTCTCCGGCAACATTCATCACCTTCTTACATTCGCGGGAATGATCGTGCCCCATCAATACGATATCGAATCCCGGCACATTCTTCGCTACGTTGAGAGAAGCGTTCTCGTTGTACTTGCCCGACATTTTGAAAGCCTCCTGTCCGGCATGAAACAAGCCGACCACCAAATCCGGGTTCTCTTTTTCACGGATAACCTTCATCCATTTGCGTGCCGTCTCTTCCATATCGTCGAAACGCAATCCTTTCCACAGGTTTTCGGAGAGCCATGCAGGGATGGCAGGGGTAATCATTCCCAATACCACGATCTTCACGCCCTCACGTTCCAACACTTTGTAAGGAGCCAGATGGGGCTGTCCCGTAGATGTATCTATGATGTTGGCACCCAACACTGGGAAATCACAAGTGGCGATCCAACGGTCGAAAACGGCACGTCCCGTTTCCACGTCATGGTTACCCATGTTGCCGGCATCATACTTCATATAATTCATCATTTCCGAGCAAAGATGGGGAGACACCGTATCTATATAATTATAGTAATAGGCAGTGGGCTGTCCCTGCAAAATATCGCCGTTATCCAGCAATATCAGATTCTCCTTATATTGTTCGCGCTCTTTCTGCACGAAAGAATAAACCCGTGCGAGACTCCCCTTCCATTCGTGGCGGGTTATAAAATTATAAGGATAATAATTGCCATGTACATCACTTGTTTCTACAATCTTCAGTTTCACCACCTTTTCCTGCGCCGCAACAGACAGAGCGAGGCAGAGAAGCAAGCCATAAATTAATACGATTCGTTTCATTCTTTTTCTATATTTAGATTTAACGGATGAGAGAATACAAACCGCGCCCCACCGGTATAGTCAGGGTCGATCCATATACTTCCTTTCCATTTGTGCACAATCAATTTACAGATAGACAATCCCAGTCCGGTACCCTGGGCATATTCATTCAGTTTCTCAAAACGCTCGAACACAAGTCCCTGTTTTTCTTTCGGGATACCGCATCCGGTGTCCGTCACCGAGAAGACAGCCATTTGCGTTTCCTCGTTCACAGAAAAGTCCAATGTGATCTTACCACGTATCGTAAACTTGTTGGCGTTGGACAGCAGGTTAATCATCACTTGCTGCATACGCTGCACATCCGTCACCATCCGGAAAGATTCGAAAGAAGTGGTAAACAAGAACTGGTTTTCCGACGACTGCCGCGAAAAACTAACAGACGCCACCACCTGGCTGCACAACTGCACCACATCACATTCCTCCCAAGTCAGCGTCACCCGGTTGGCCTCCAGACGCGAAAGGTCGAGAATATCGTTAATCAGTCGAAGCAACAAATCCGAATTGGTTTTGATAATCTGATAATAAGACTGCTGTTCCTCCTCCGTGCTACCGCCAACGGCCAATACATCCGAGAATCCTACAATCGAATTCAACGGTGTCCGTATCTCATGGCTCATATTGGCAAGAAAAGCACTCTTCAGACGATTAGACTCTTCCGCCCTGTCTTTGGCTACGCGCAAGTCCTTCTCCGATTTCAGCAGCTCATCTTTCAGGCGTTTCGTACGGAAATAATAGAAGAGAGAGATGCACAAGCCGAGCACCAGTATCACAAACAAAGCACAGGCAGACCATATCTGATAAGTATATTGCTGATAGAACGAAACCGGCTGGTTGACAAGCTGCACTTTAAAAGGCAATACTGCCGGATCCAGCCCCCATTCCTTCACCTTCCGGCTATCCAATACCGCTTTGCAGCCGATTACCGAAAGATGTTTCACCGTATCCTGCGGGTGCGTATCCATCCGTACAGACTCCATAGCCATTTCTCCACCCACTTTCCGGTAGTCGGGCAACACCCCTCCTATCGCCCAATGACCGAGACTCACCGATGAAGGGGTAAAAGTCGGAATGGTAGGGGTAACTTCCATCATGGCATACGTGGCATTTCTCATGAAATACCCCTCGTTCATATCCACCCGCCACGTTCCTACCAGGATCACCGTGTTTTCGGGCAGTTGCCTCAACTCCTCAACGATGGTATAAATAGAATGTTTCCGTCCATCCATCAGAATCAAATCCAGATCGGGGAATTTCTTCATTTCTTTTCGCACCAATGCTTGCATGGTCACTCCGCCATACGTGTTGTCCGAAATAAAGGCAATGTGTTTCGTTTTCGGATAGAAGGCTTGAATCATCTGAATATTACCCTCTATATCATATTGGTTGATAAATCCCGATTTGAGTTCGGGGATATTCAGATGGTCATCGAAGAGATCGACAGATTCGGGCATCCAGCTATCCAGGCTTTCCACGGTATCTTCCGGCAATATCACCACGTTGCTACTGGCCAGACTGCACATCACGGGCACTTTCACCTGCATTTCATCCCGCTGCGACAAATAAGCGGCCCATGCTTCCTGACCTAACAAAATAATCTGCGCCGGATGCTTTTCCCCTTGATATTTAGCAAGAATCTGTGTCATCATTTTGCTCCATAGCGGAGCTTCCGAGAAGCTTTTACAGTTCATATTCTCGATGATGATGTCGCGCTGTCCTCCCAACTTACTATATTCATCCATATAATCGGAAATAGTGACCGATGTTTGGTGCGCTGCCGGATTATAAGAACAGATAATCAGAATAGGTTTCTTATCGTTAGAGACAGCCAAGACCTTCGATGACTGCAGGAGCCAAAGAAAACAGATAAAAAAATATCCAAGACGTCCCAGCATAATAATGCAGTTTTGATGTGTTAATTCATTAATTGAGTTGCAAATATAGTAAAACTTGTCGGGTTTAACAGATTTATATGTATTTTTGTCGCTCATTTACTGTCAAAAAATACAAATTATGGAATTATTTCACAAGATGATTTCCGGATTTCTGGGCATACCGGAAAGACAAATAAGCAGCACGCTCCATCTTTTGGGCGAAGGTGCTACGATTCCTTTCATCAGCCGATACCGCAAAGAAGCCACTGGCGGGCTGGATGAGGTGCAAATAGAGCAGATCAAAGAGCAACACGATAAGTTGTGCGACATAGCCAAACGGAAAGAAACGATTCTCGGCACCATCACCGAACAGGGCAAACTGACTGCGGAACTGGAGAAACGCATCAACGACACCTGGAACCCGACGGAACTGGAAGATATATACCTCCCTTACAAACCCAAACGGAAGACACGTGCCGAAGTGGCCCGCCAGAAAGGGCTGGAGCCGCTTGCCACCATCCTGCTGTTGCAACGGGAAAACAACCTTAGCGCCAAAGCTGCTTCCTTTGTAAAAGGTGAAGTGAAAGATGTGGAAGACGCGCTGAAAGGTGCGCGTGACATTATCGCAGAGCAGGTGAACGAAGACGAGCGTGCCCGCAACGCGGTACGTAACCAGTTTGGGCGACAGGCAGAGATTACGGCCAAACTAGTCAAAGGAAAAGAGGAAGAAGCAGCGAAATACCGCGATTATTTCGATTTCTCCGAGCCACTGAAACGTTGCACGTCCCACCGTCTGCTCGCCATCCGCCGGGCAGAGTCGGAAGGGTTGCTGAAAGTGTCTATCAATCCCGACGACGAGGCCTGCATCGAACGTTTGGAACGCCAATTCGTACGTGGCAACAACGAATGTAGCCGGCAAGTGGGCGAAGCCACGACGGATGCTTACAAACGGTTGCTCAAGCCTTCCATTGAGACAGAATTTGCCGCCCAATCCAAAGAGAAAGCCGACGATGAAGCGATTCGCGTATTCACCGAAAACCTCCGCCAACTTCTTCTCGCTCCGCCATTGGGACAAAAACGGGTGCTCGCCATCGACCCCGGATTCCGTACCGGATGTAAGGTGGTTTGTCTCGACGCACAAGGCAATCTGTTGCATAATGAGAATATCTATCCGCATCCTCCAATCAACAAGACCGGCGAGGCTGCTTCGAAACTTCGCAAGATGATTGAGGCCTACCAGATAGAAGCCATCTCCATCGGCAACGGAACGGCAAGCCGGGAGACGGAAGATTTCATCAACAGTCAGAGTTTCGACCGCCAGATACCCGTGTTTGTAGTCAGCGAGCAGGGGGCTTCCATTTATTCGGCTTCCAAAATTGCTCGTGACGAGTTTCCGGATTACGACGTAACGGTGCGTGGGGCAGTCTCCATCGGACGCCGCCTGATGGATCCGTTGGCAGAATTGGTGAAGATAGATCCCAAGTCCATCGGCGTGGGGCAATACCAGCACGATGTAGACCAGACGAAGCTGAAGAAAGCACTCGATCAGACGGTAGAGAATTGCGTGAACCTAGTCGGGGTAAATCTCAATACGGCAAGCAGTCATCTGCTCACTTATATATCCGGTCTGGGCCCCCAACTGGCACAGAACATTGTCAATTACCGGGCGGAAAACGGAGCTTTCAGTTCGCGGAAAGAACTGATGAAAGTGCCGCGCATGGGCGCCAAAGCCTTCGAGCAATGCGCAGGATTTCTTCGCATCCCCGGAGCTAAAAATCCGTTGGATCATACCGCCGTGCATCCGGAAAGTTACCACATCGTAGAGCAAATGGCCAAAGACCTGAAATGCACCATCGACGAGTTGATAGCCGACAAGGAACTTCGCCGGAAGATCAATATTTCCGACTACATCACTCCTACCGTCGGCCTGCCTACCTTACAGGACATTCTGCAGGAGCTCGACAAGCCGGGACGTGACCCGCGCAAGGCTATCAAAGTCTTCGAGTTCGACAAGAACGTACGCACCATAGCCGATTTGCGCGAAGGGATGATTCTTCCGGGCATTGTAGGCAATATCACCAATTTCGGGGCGTTTGTCGATATAGGAATTAAGGAGAACGGTCTTGTACACCTTTCTCAATTAGCGGAACGGTTCATTTCCGACCCGACAGAAGTGGTGTCCATCCATCAGCACGTCATGGTGAGGGTGATGAATGTAGATTATGACCGGAAACGAATTCAACTTAGCATGATCGGGGTACCGCAAGACTGATTGCTTCTCTTTTCTCTCCCCACCACACGATCAGAATCGTAAATACAATCATAAGTACTGTGCAAATGAGCGAGCCTTCAAAACCGAAGGCTCCGCCATTCAGTACGTTTTCTTCGGGCATACGCAAAGTCAGCATACTGGTGGTGAAGTTGTTTCCGCTTACCTGATAACCGAGGATGGGGCCTTGAATCCAATTCCAGAAAAGATGAAGCGAGATAGGGAAACACAGGTTCCGCGTATATAGATAGGAAGCTCCCAGCAGCATACCTGCCAGCAACAGGTTGAGCATAGGCAGGAAAGCTATTTCGGGATTGAAGATGTGCATAAAGGCGAATAACGCTGCCGAGATGAAAAGCGCCAGGAATTTATTCATGGTGGTATGCAATAGGCGTCCGAGGATATAGCCGCGCATCAGTATCTCTTCGAACAAGGCGACCAGCAGGAAAAACACCCACGAGCCCAGCAGATCCAACGGCTTGAACTGGAAACCGGTGACTTCTATCTCTCCCAAGACGAACGAGATTCCGAAGCCGAACAGATAGAGCAGGATTGCCATCAGGAGGCCATACCACAGTCCCTTGACGTGTCCTTTTAAGGAGAGCCCCAAATCAGAAAACGGACGGCGTTCGAAGCGGAGCATAGGAATGGCGGCGGTTAGAACGGCGAGCAGCATACTGGCTTCGAGGATAATGTATCCCACCACTCCCGGATGGCGGGCTTCCACACCCAACACCAACGACAAACATCCGCGGGCCAGCGTACCATACAATCCAAGAAGGATGAAAAGTATCACAATAAACAGCGGGATACAAGCCCACACAGGAAGTCTTTTGGGTTCTTTGCCCCCAGCAATGTTGTCTGCCTCCATTTTTACAATTTGTTAATCCGGCTACAAAATTAGATATAAAACATAAAAAAACATCATGTATTCTCTATTTTTCCTATATTTGTCAGAACAAATCTACAAAATTATGAAAATAAAACTACTATTGATAAGTTTCTTATTGGCCGCTAATGCGTTAGGAGCAGCCGCCCAAGTGAGTAAAACGTATTATGTGAGTAAGCCCGGTACGCTGATTTCCATGATGACTGAAGAGGAAGCCAACAGTGTCACCCATCTCACACTGACCGGAAAACTGAACGCGGAGGACTTCCGCCATCTCCGTGACGAATTTGATAATCTGAAAGTATTGGATATTTCGAACGCTGAAATCAAGATGTACAGCGGAAAAGCGGGCACTTATCCCAACGGGAAATTCTATATTTATATGCCGAACTTCATTCCTGCATACGCATTCTCGAATGTGGTGGACGGAGTGACCAAAGGCAAAGCCACGCTGGAGAAAGTGATTCTTTCGGAGAAAACAAAGAATATCGAAGATGCCGCCTTCAAAGGTTGCGAGAACCTGAAAATCTGCCAGATCCGCAAGAAGACAGCTCCCAACCTGTTGCCGGAAGCGTTGGCAGACAGCGTTACCGCTATCTTCGTCCCCCTGGGCAGCAGCGACTCTTACCGCTACAAGGACAGATGGCAGAACTTTGCGTTTATCGAGGGGGAACCGGTAGAGACTACCCTGCAAGTGGGCGCCATGGGCAAACTGGAAGAAGAGATCCTGAAAGCGGGACTGCAACCCAGAGACATCAACTTCCTGACCGTTGAGGGCAAGCTGGATAACGCCGACTTCAAACTGATCCGCGATTATATGCCGAATCTCGTCTCTGTCGATATTTCCAGAACGAACGCAACGGCTATCCCCGACTTCACTTTCGCACAGAAGAAGTATCTGTTGAATATGAAATTACCTCATAATCTGAAATCTATCGGACAGCGGGTATTTAGCAACTGCGGTCGCCTTTGCGGCACGTTGGAGCTGCCGGCCAGTGTGACGGCTATCGAGTTCGGTGCTTTTATGGGATGCGATAATCTCCGCTATGTGTTGGCTACCGGAAATAAGATTACGACGCTGGGTGATAATTTGTTCGGGGAGGGAGTTCCGAGTAAGTTGGTTTATAAGAAATAAAAAATCCCCTGATATGAATTAAACCGCTTGGTTATTCATATCAGGGGATAAAATTATCTTAGCGAGTATGAGATTCTTTCTTACTGACTTGCTTCTTTTTGCTAGTTTCATCCAATGAGTATTTATTCGCTCTCACTGCTATCTTATATCCGAGAAACATTCCCAGTAAAAGTAACATTAGATAATCAAATAATACAGATACCCGATCTAAATAAAAAATTGCATACGCTCCAAAAACATAACAATAGACTTGCATTATTATTTTATCTGATTTCAAATAAAATGTCCGAATGATTCCTTCTGCTTTCAATGGTCGTTTAGGAGTCCGTATATAGGGAAATAAATAACTCATCATTCCGCCTATTAATGTAATCGCCCAAAAAATTAAGAATATTATCTGTACACTGGATGACAGATAAGGAATCTTATATATATAAGGCAAGAAGATACGATAGGCAATTAGGATTATACTACCTAACAAAGCTGTTTTTTCATATATTGCTATTAAAAGATATCTCATATATTTATAAATTAAAAGTTTATTTTCCAATCAAAATACTCCTCCCATATAGTTGGACCATATATTTCTTTTTTTTCTACTTTTTTTGTATGGACTTCATAAGAATCTTGTGACGGATCAGGGTTGGTAACGTCTAATGTTTCCTTCGACAATGTTCCTATAGCCCCAAGAATCATACCTACCATTGTTTTCTTTCCTCCATCTTTTGGATTTCTTTTCGGAGCCGGGTCTCCATTAGGCATCATCCCCGATACATTAGTATCAATGCTTTTTGCGACATTCGCCTGATTCCTATCCAGTTCCTCTTTGCTTTTTCTTTCTCTATTTCGCTGATGCTCATATTCCGGACTAATAGCATTCTTCGCTTGATAGTATAAAAGAGTACCAAAAGCATAAGACATCCTAGGAGTATCTGTTATTATTTGTCCAACTTCTGCAAACTTTCCTGATGCATGTCTCATTATTTGTTGATCCGAAGGCAAATTATAACTTTGAGGATACGTTATCGGAGAATAGAATGGAAGAGGTGCATAAGGCATTGGAACAGGTATTACTTGCTTTCCATCTGGGTCAATATATTTAATTGTATTGTTCTGACAATAAACATACACGCTCCAACTATAATCCTTATCCGCCATCGGATCCACCACATGCCATCTACCCAACGCTGCATCATACATTCTCGCCCCATAATCATACCAATCCAGTCCGCCTTTTCTATCCAGTTCTTTTCCGTTGTACTTGTAGGGCTGAACAGAGGAAGTTGAAGCAAAGATACCGCCAAACGGATAATAATGATTCACTTCTTCCACTACTCCATCCTGCGATGCAACCACACGATTGTTACCTTGATGATCCTGTAAGTAATAATGATGCTTATTATCATTCAAAGATACGAATCCGGCATCTGTCAATAAAGTCTTGGGAGTCCCATTTTCATAGATCACATTACCGCAATAATCGGTAGTAGTTGTATTTCCTGCGATACTATGTACAACACGTAGTTTTGTGCCTGCTGCATCATAAAGGTAAGAAATAGAGCTGCCATCTTCGAACTCTATACGGTCCGGTAAATTTAGGTAATTATATTGAATATTGATTATCTTTTTATTCAAATCTTTCGATAAATTACCATTGGCGTCATAAAAGTACTCTGTATTCTGTTTTACTCCGTCTTTAAAATTAAAATTATCACCAAAAGCGGAACCCGAAACAGAATCATCAACCCTTTTCAGTTGGTTGCCACTCAAGGTGACGGACAGATTATCTACTAATCCGTAACCATTGGCAGAAGTTTGTCCATATCGTTTCAATCCCAAGATATTACCATTTTTGTCGTAACCCGTTATTTGCTCATTGAAGCGGTTGACATTCAGAGAGAGATCTTCACCCTCACCGTAAGTAGCATTTTTTAGCCGGGATAACAGATCGTATTCAAAACGATAACCACGAATATCCAGGTTCGCACTGGTTTTCCAGGTCATACTACTGATATTTCCGTTATAACAAGGTGTGCCGATGCCATCTGTATAATATAGTTTCTGGGAAAATAACGGACTTTCGATAGAAGTCAGCCAGCCACGTAAGTTATAACGGTTGGTTGAGGTTAGTGAATGGTTCCCGTTCACTCTTTTGACATTGGCGATGTGTCCCAACTCATCATAATTATACCTAAGAGTATCAGATACCAAGTCATTCACCAAACGAGCTTCTGTCAACAGACGTCCGGCATGGTCATAAGTTTTAGTTTGGACAAGTGAGATATTTTCTACTTTGTCATTGGATGCTGTAATGTGGTCGCAGAAATCATACGCCATGTTCTGAACGTGCACCTTACCATTTATATCCGTGCTACGTACTTGCACCGGACGTTGAAAATAATCATAATAGGTACTGGTGCAAAGCATTTGATCTGTACCGATAACCCGTGTCATCACTCCAGTCTGCAAATTCTTGCAGTTCAGTTGTTCAGAGTCGTCTCCAAATCGATGTCCATAATCATTGCTATCTATATAATCCATTGCTGCAGTGAAGCAAGAATTAGCCTTTTTATATTGATAGGTATCATAATATGCCACCTTTTGGATATTCAGGCTGTCCATTTTTAAATAACTGCTAAAAAGATAACCATAATGGTTGTTTGGCTTATCCGGAGCAAACTCAACAGATGCAGAGCTGCTGTATGACATCATACCTTTATAAATGCCAGTCACTACTTCTCTTCTCAACTTATCATAAAAAGTACATTTCCATTCGTTCCTTTTGCGCATCTCCCCATCTCGACTTCTCAATAATTTTCCGTCCTTGTCGAAATACATGTCTATCCATTCCGCACCAGGAAGTTTCTTACCTCTATAATGGTTGAGCTCATCATAGCGATATTGATAGGCATAAAGATCTAATGCATCTTTCTGCCCAAACGTCTGTAAACTGCTGACTGCCATCGGTGGAAGAACAAAAGCCAGATTCCCGAAATCATCATATACTTGATAAGTATCCAGCGTATCTGCACCACTGATGGTACGTGATACAATGGTTTGTTCCAATTTATTGGTATAGGTAAGTGTAGGAAGCCCTGCTTCATCTTTTTTTTCTTCCACTACCAATTCTCCGGTTGCATAAAATCCTTTTTGCGACAGAACGGGATTATCTTTTTCTCCGTTCACCTCAAATAGTCGAATCTGTGATGTTCCTGAATTTGTCTGATAAGAAACCTTTTCACTATGCCCCGTAGTATGCCAGTCTTTTCCAGGATTGTATTTCTCTGTCAATCGGTTCAGAGGTGAACCGTCATACAGAGATTTTTCACAAGCATACTCATCATTATACAATTCAAGAATATGCTTTCTGAAATCGGATGATGAAACATAGTCGCCCGAACCGGGACAAACAGCCGGAAGCCATGAACAACTATCACGATACATCCTATCGTACTCCTTTCTGTTTACCAGGCTGTTTAATGCAGGAGTTATACCGTATTGTATTGTCTGTTCTGTCCTGCCGAATGGATCAAGATAATCTATTTCACGAGTGGCGCTCAACGGTCCCTGCAAATCGGAAGCAAAAGGAGTGTTAATTATACTTTTCTCTGTTGACACATAATTCTTTATATCCGACAATTGTTGAACAGACTTTTTCCCTTTCACTTTTATAACAATAGTACCATTTCCTCCTTCTGTTACAAAAAAGTAAGTACCCGGAGATAACCCAAATACATCAAGACTTGTCAAGTAATCATCTTTCTCCTCTTTCCTAACTAGATGACGGGTAGAATCGTATAAGGTGATATTGTTCAGATACTCTTCTGATATGATGGATATATCCATCGTATCTTTTATTGTGAAACGATGATATACACAAGGCCTTGAAGAAGATCCCGAAGGAACAAACATATATGGATAATAGAAAGTGCTATAATCCAGGCTATCCGAAAAACTTCCGACCTCCAAAGGGTGTTCCCAATCAATTCCCGCATTATCAACAATACCTGTTACACGTAGTTTAGGTTTCCGATATGCAGAATCCGGATAGTAAGCATGAATATAAAAATCACCTACACCACATCTGAAATCTTTAATTTGCGGTAAAGAGTTCTCATTTAGTGGATATTCATTGCTACTAACCAACGATCGATAAAGAGTTTCCATTTTTAGAATGGGATTTACACCTATAGTGTCCAAAGGAACTACACTTATCATATTGATACTATCCAAACTAAATTTACAATATACATCTCCACCGCTAAAAGTTCCGAGTCTTATTTCTTGAGAAAAATTCCTCGTAAAATGTCCTATATCAACAGATGTATATTCATTTACTCCCACCGGAGATAAATAAATGTTGGTTTCAAGCCTCTTGGTAGTTTTTTTCGTATCCTCTGACGCTACACTATAAAGCTCATATTCGCCAGGTTCTAAGACTTCATACAATACAGGAGAGTGAAGATGTACTTGTGTAAGGTCTTCGTCAAAAGTAAAATTAAATTTATCCTGATTACTAAGTACCTCCTTTACTTTGTGACTATCACTACTATAACTTTTCTTTCTGAATCTACCGGTAGAGTTTAATGGTCTATAATTGAGACGGAACGAGGTATAATCCGTGTCAGTCCCCATCATATTAGCCATAAATAAAGTGGACCTGTCCTGTATGGTAAAAGTATAGATAACGTAATTATGAAGCTCACCTTCGTAGAATATATAACGAGGAACATCACTAAAATGAGCGATTTCCGGCTCTTTATAAATATCTGCAAAATGCATCCTTTTATCAACCAACTGTGGATTATTACGACCATCCACCGCCATTAATGCGCAAAACAAGAATAAGAAAAATATTAAATGCCTTTTCATAATTATCTTTTATTTAGAATAATGATATCTGTTATATTCCATCAATTGAATGTCTCCCTTTTCTCCTCTTCTAAACCTTTTCTTCAGACGCCCTTGAAGGTCATACTGGAAAAAAGAAGTTTTTCCATCAGGTTGAGAAGTATATTTCATACCAATCTGCTGCTTATAATCATAGATTGTTATCTGGGCATGCGGCAGAAGTCTGCGTAGTTGTTCTATATTCTTAATATTAGGTTCACTCTCTTCTGAAAGACTTTCCGGTTTTCTTTTTAAGGCAGACTTTACTTCATTATAAGTACTTCCTTTTATTTCAGCTATCGGATATTTACCGTAATATGACCATAGATAAATTGTAATATCATTATGAAAGTTTCTTAGCGTAATAAGATTTCCATATTTATCATAGTTGTCATAAGCTTCAATAAAAGACGTCAAGCTATCGGTTAAATAGCTTGTCAGATCCATATTTTCAGGTAATCTTTTTAGGAGGCTACTGCCCCGCAAAGTTCTTTTTTGAATACCTGCACTACTCATTGGCTCATAATAGAGATATATAAAATCTATTATTTTCCGTTTTTCATCTTGTGACTTCTTCAAGTACTTTATAATGGCGACCGGTTCCTCTATTCTATTTAACCGGATTAAATTGTCATAATATATAGTTGATGGGAGATTAGATGATTCTCCCGGATGCACATACTTTAAATACACATGATCCCCATTACTATTGACAGTTTCTTTTTGTGTGACAAATCCATTTGCATTATATTCATAATTATGAAGAATTGACACTCCGTTTTCATCTGTCAGTTTTTCCTGAATCAACAAACAAGGGACAGTAAATATTTTACTCGCCAGAATAGCTCCAGTACCAGTATCTATCGAAACTTCATAATCGGTAGTTTTATTTTCTACGTTATAATGATACTCTTCCTCTGCTACTTTATGATAGCGATTGTTATAGGTCGTCTTAAACAGTAGTTTTCCTCTGAAGGCTGCCAGATCGTTAGGAGCATAGTTCAGAGCCTTATCTAATACCTGATAAAAGCCGAAACTTCTTCTGTTCAAATTGTCCGGTGTTCTAGTGACAGCTTGCCCAAACTCCGCATTATCAGGGATATCTGCCAATGAAGAGAAATGATAACGACAAAAACTTCCGTCGTCAAAAGTCTCAGTGACATAACTATAACCTATCGGATATTCGGATATATTATTGAATCGCCCCATACAGTTACTGCTGATTGAGTAAACATTCAGATTTTTGGTTTCCATATAATCATAATAGTTATAACTGTATACCATATCTTCTATAGGCATACGATAGCGTGGCAGTTCATGGGTTCTTCCACTTTCCATTCCTGTCGTAGGGTCAAGGTAGTTGAACGAACGTTGCCTGTCTTTTTTTGTAACAGGGTCATGCAATGTCAGATGTTTCACACGTACCCCACCCAACGGAGCATCATAAGTTGCCATATTGGTATCCCAAGCAAAAGAATCAGTTCTTTTGGTCAGGTAATGCCGGTAACGGTTGTATTCATAATCAATCTTTTCTTCCCCTTTGGTGGGATAAGTGATCGTATTCAGCATTGTACAGCTAGAAACACCTGTGTTGACAGCCTTTCTTTGTTCAAAATTCCCATCATAGAAAAACGTATTGGCATTGTCTATTTTTTCATAGCCACCATTCCAGAAGCCCCAATGATCGACGTTTGTAGTCAACGGATCCGGTAAATCATTACTCATATTATAGTCAAAAGAGTAAATAGCAGGGCCCTCACTTTGATCATGCAAGGTCACATTTTTCAGAAAGAAGTAGCGCCCTGATGTTTCATAATCAAATTTGCATGATTTTATAACTTGGGGGGCTTTTGTCATTGTTATACTTGAGAGATAGATTAAATCATTCCCATCCGAATCACCGAAAAAATTAACAGGGAAAGTCTCGGTAATAAAATTCACAAGCACACTTCCAGTGCTAATTGTCTTCAAAATAGGGGTATACACTTTATCTTCCATCAAGAAATGATCTGTATCTTTATCGTTTATACCTATTATTTCTGCTGGTTTAGTATATCCATTCTTATCAGGTTTATAATTTATCCATCTTGTTCCGGTTACATTAGAATTCATAAATAAGTGATACTTATTTTTTTGCAGACAACTTTGGTATGAAAAGGATATACCATTATTTTTTGTCTCATCCTGGATAGAACTTAGGTACCAGGAAGTAATCTGTACCGGTCTGCTTCTTAATCTACCGGGATTATTGGGTATGCTGTATTCTAAACATGAGACGTCTCCTCCAAAATAGTAAAGATAGCCATCCGGTGTCGTGATCTTGATGACAGAGCGTTTAGGAGCATTTGTGGTACTATAATCCTGAACAGACATTTCACTTAAATCTATCCTATATCCGCCTCCTGATATACATTTGGCATTTCCACTATTGTCAATAATAAAACGTCCCTTGTGCGGTCCGAAATTAAAATCGAAGATATCGGGAGCCATATCATATTCAGTATCCGGATAAAGGCGGTCTTCAGTAGCATTGAAAATCTTCAGTTTGAGCAGATCTTCTTTACTGTACTGCTTAAACTTTCCGTCGCGGATAGCAGCCAGCAGACCGCTTTTCTGCTCCTGGCGAACATCATCAGGATTTCCCACTACATTTCTTGTAATAGCGCCTCCTACATTCAGTATCCAGTTATTACCTACCACCGAAGGACGCCGGCCCGGTTTGAAACCATCGGAAATATACTTGATAGACATGTTCAACTCAAAAGCCGTATCTTTGTAATCGAACAATGGGATATCCAGATCAAGCAACCCGTTGTAGTAGTTCACACGAGTGTTGCCATATTGTACGAATTCTGCTGTTTGCGGTGTAGAAAACCCGAGATTCTGCGGTGAAAAATAGTACCCTTGAAAATCGGTCGGAATAAATCCGGAACTGTTTTGCGCATATATATGTGTGCCTGTGCCTAACAGCAGGAGCAAACACAACATTTGTTCTATAAAATTCTTCTTTCTCATTTTTTATATGATTTATCTTATGAGTAATAAAAAAATAGAGAGGGTGAAATAGAAAACTTATACACCCTCTCTTCAAATGAACTAACCCTCTGTATCTTTACAGATTCATCGCATTACCGCCCAATACGCCCGCTACTGCTGACGCCACTGCGATGACTACTTTCAGAATCACATCCCAAAGGGATTTTTTAACTGCCATAACCTTACACACCTCCTTTCCATACTCTATTAATAATTGACTGATTTCAATAACCAATTACGTTTAATGATTAGTTACTTTCAATACCCTGTTACTTCCTGAAAACCTTCCTACCTCATTTTCTCGTTATCCTATTGAGAACTAAGCTTTTACTCATCAGGAGTTCAAAACTCCGCTTTCACCTCAAAACACGGACACGCCTTGATCCATTCTTCCGGCTCGATTTCCCCGTTTCCGTTGCGGTCGGGACTTAAATCCCGATGACCGCACACCCGGCTACCGGGGAAAGTCTCAAATAATTGATGTACCAGTAAGCGGAGTGCCGCCCGTTGTTCCGGTGTCCGCGTGTCTGCCGGACAACCGTGGGCATCCAAACCGCCTTCGTAGCAGATACCGACACTGTTCGAATTGAATCCTTTCACGTGCGCACCGATACGTTCAATCGGTCGGGTGAGGTGCACTGTTCCATCCTTGCGGATGTAGTAGTGATAACCTGTTCCGTTAAATCCACGCCGACGGTGTTGCATCTCCAAGTCATCCGGGGTGAGAGAACGGTCGGCACGGGTGGCGGAACAGTGGATCACGATCAAATCAATCTTTCTTATCATAGTGCCACTATTTTTCTTATCAGTTGTAAACATTATCTGCACTCTACGAATTAAGCTGCCGGATCCGGAGCTTCACCGCTACCGCCTCCGGAGTCTCCGCCACCTTCATCACCGGGATCTTCACCATCGGTTTTCTTTTTCTTGGGCGCGTCGAGATCCAGAAACTCGATTTTCTCACCGGCACGGGTAGACGTCAAATTAGGACGGACACTGCTCGAAGGACGGAAATTGATGTTCACCGTCTTGATGTTCTTCATCGTACACTCATCTTTCGTGTCCACTCCCCGCGTGGTAGCGGAAAGGCTGAATACACCAAAATCATGGATATTGACGGATTTACCGTCGAACAGCGCCGTACGCATCGCTTCTACGAGATTAGTCAGCACACTCTGAATGTCACCCAACGACAGGGAACTTTTCTCTTTCATCGTGTAAGCAAGTTTATCCAGGTCTACACTCTGTCCCTGCGTCACAAGTTGCGGATGATACTTCACCACCCCATCAACCTTTCTCGGGTCTTTACGACCCATTCTTTTAAATGGTATTGCCATGATAAATTAAAAATTGAGAATTAATAATTGAAAAATAAATATTACAGATTGCGGTTGTAGCAATCAATATCGGAAGAGAGGAACGAGCTCTGTTTCTTTTTCTTTCGATACCTCAAAGGTAGTGTATTATAAGGGGATGGAATGACGTACTTTGTCTTACTTTGACCTAGTTTGTCTTACTTTCATTCAGAATGTATTTACTTTTATTCAGAGTGATTTTATTTGACTTATATACTTGGACAAGCGGGAGATTTTCCGTATATTTGGAATACGATAAAATTAATTTTCCGAAGATATGAAAGCAGAAAAAGAAGAGATAGCAGAGGAGCCGTTTGTCATACGTCCGTATTTGAAATCGGAGCTGGCACATTTATATAATCCGTATGTACCGTTGGTGTATGCCATGCGAAAAATGAGGGAGTGGATCAGAAATAACAAGGAATTATATGACGCAATGTATAGCGGCGGCGAAGGAAAAAACGACCACGCTTATAGTGCAAGGCAGGTGCGGCTCATCGTGAGGTATCTTGATGAGCCATGAATCTCTTTAGGGCAAGTGCTGATTAGCTATAACGAAAATAAAATTAGCTATAATGAAATCGAGATTAGCTATAATGAAATCAGAATTAGCTATAATGAAATCAAGATTAGCTATAATGAAAACAAAAGCGGTTATGGGAGTATTCTGTCCAATATCTGTTTTATAATGCCAGCCCTGCAACCGTGCCCTGTCGATATTATGATGGGACGCGGTGTAATATATGGTATCTTGAGGACAAACAGGCTGTGTGTTTTCTTATTGAATGCTGTTAGTTTTCTTATTTAATAATGTACACGTGCGCAGGCGCGAGAGAATATTCTTTTTATATAGAAAAAGCGTGTAATTGAGGTGGAGGGGTTCCACCTCAATTACACGCTTTTTCCATCAAATAAAATATATAAAGAGAATAAAAAGTATAAGTAAACGATAGGAACAAAATAAAATGTACCTTTGCGTCTTTTTAGACCAACATTTTTTAACACTAATCAAATAACACTTAAAATCATGAGAAAAAAGACATTTTTTCCGAAGGCTTCGTTTACCAGAACAAACAGGCTGTAACACTCGAAAAGGGAGAATTTCCCCAAGTATCCCCGTTTATCACGCAAATGCTTGGCACTGTCAACAATTTGTATACCAACAGAATAGAGGTAAGTCCAGGCGACCGCAAGAAGTTTCTCCTCCCCTTTGTCCATCTCTGTTATGACCATGACTCTGTTTTTAACATTAAAAGCCCCAAATACTTTGCAGAGTTGTTGTTTATGGCTGTTGATTTCAAGAAATCGGATGATTCGGACGAATCATTAAGCGTGGAAGAGATTGATTATGAGATACAAAGAATGAAAAGAACGCTTCTTGAGGATTAACACGAAAGAACCGACTGTTAAAAAACTGCTTTTTGAGTACCAAAAGCAGTTTTTTTATTCTACATGAAAAGCCGTCCTTTGCAGTGTGTTAATATTGACACGACTTACATTCATATCAATAATTAAAATGGAAAATATCTCAATAACGACATACAGGGGATTATCACTCGTATCAGGAAGTATCAGTATCCGGCAAATGTTCGAATTTATCCGGGGAGATGTCTATCGCGACAGAATCCGGAGACTCCGGGAAGCAATGGATGCAGGAGAAACGGTGAAAGCAGACCACATGAAGAAGCAACTGCCCTACTGCACCATCACAGCTACTTACGCCAAGGAAAGGCTGGCTTACAGTCTGGACAAGTATCAGGACATCATCACGCTCGACTGTGACGATATGCCGGCAGAAAAGATCCCGGAATTCCGCCAACTAGTGAACGATTGCCCCGACACGCTAGGCAGCTTCGTCAGCCCCCGGATGCACGGGCTGAAGATCTTCGTCTATCTTACCGGCAATGAAGCGGAAGCCTTACGCACCGAACTGAACGCATTGGGAACCGTAGACTTCCTCACCCTCGAACGCTACCACCACCGCATATACGCCCTGGCAAGCAGCCAATATGAAAAGCTGCTCAATACCAAAGTAGACACCAGCGGAAGCGACCCGGGACGCGGATTCTTCGTGTCGCACGATCCGGACGCTTTCCTCTCTACCGAACGACTGGAAAACGTGAAGCTGCTGACCGTAAAAGTGACACTGCCCACTGAAGAAGAATGTAAAAACAAGAAGCGCAAAAATCCGGGAAAACGATCCCCGCTCCTCCCCGTGCAGGAGAATGCGTCGCCCATCGACCTGCAAGTGCAACTTGACTTCCGCAAGGCGCTGGAGTACACCAAACGCAAAGAACGTCTCGAGATAGGCAACCGGGACAATTTCTTCTATTGTCTCGGCAATCAGTGTTACCACCGCCATATCACGGAAGAGGAAGCCGTCAGTCTGGCACACAGTCATTTCGGCGACCTACCCGACTTCGACCTCGAACTGCCCTTGCACAATGCTTACCAATACACCTCAAAGACCGATCAGGCAGAAGAAGAAAGCCAACAACCGAGAATATGCCAGGTCATCAAATTTATGGACGAACACTACGAAATCAGGAGAAACGTGGTGAAAGAGCAAATCGAGTTCCGGAAAATAATACCTGATCTCCCTAAAACAGAGCAGCCGCCTTTCAGTACATTGCGCACAAAGGATGTCAACACATTCTATATCAACGCACAGATGAAGAAGATATACAGTTCGCAAGCTAATTTGAAAGCACTGGTAGACTCGGACTATGCAAAGCCGTTCAACCCGTTTATTCATTATTTCACCTCACTCCAGACATGGGACGGGAAAACAGACCACATCGGCCAACTGACAAAAACAGTGAAAGCGGCAGACCAGGCCTTTTTTGAAGACAGCTTCCGCCGCTGGCTGGTGGGAATGGTGGCATGTGCCATCGACGACGAAGCGCAAAACCACCAGTTGATGCTGCTCCACGGCGCACAGGGAAAAGGCAAGAGTACTTTTGTCCGCCATCTCCTCCCACCGGAGCTGAAGGATTATTATCGCAACGGCATGATTAGTCCCGACAACAAAGACCATCTCCTGCAAATGTCGTCCTGCCTGCTCATCAATCTGGATGAGTTTGATACGCTCTCTCCCGCACGCATGCAGGAGTTGAAAAGTCTCATCACGCAAGATGTGATGAACGAACGGAAGGTTTACGACATCCAGAATTATACGTTCATCCGCCGCGCATCATTCATCGCCAGCACCAACAATCCGCACTGTCTGCCGGACATTGGCGAGAACAGGCGCATCCTGTTTAATACGTTGCTGGAAATAGATTATCACACGCCTGTCAACCATCAGGGGATATATGCACAAGCATACGCACTCTACCGGCAGGGGTTTCAATATTGGTATGAGAACCAGGAGATTACGTTTCTCAACAACCGCAATGAGGCGTTCCGCCAAAAAGATCCGGTAGAGGAGAATCTTTTCTTCTATTTCCGGGCAGCCAGACCAAACGATATACAAGCAAAATGGTATCCTGCCTCCCAGCTGCTGTCGGTATTGAGCATGAACGGACGCACACAAGCCAACGCACAGATGAAACAAATGCTGGTCACGGTATTGGAAAACAACCATTTCCACTCACGGAAGACCTCCAACAACATCACGGAATATTGGGTGGTGGAGTATTCGGCCGAAGAGCGCAAAGAAAATTCAATACGCCCGCAGCTTCCGGTGCAGACGGGGTTGGAGTTGTAGTTTTCCCGCGAAATGGCAGTTTTCCCACGGATAGTCGTTTTTCCACAAAATAGCTTTTTCCTCCGGATAGTCGTTTTTGCACGAAATAACAGATAAACGGATAAATTAGTGGCATTAAACGTGTCACATTCATCCGTTTTCCGTATATTTGCTCGATATGAATGATGAATAAAGAAAGGAATCGCAATATGATGAAGCAAATACCATACGGATTGACGGATTTCGGTCGCATCCAAAAAGAAAACTATTATTATGTGGATAAGACGATGTTTATCGAAAAGATAGAAATGCAACCGTCTTATCTGTTCCTGATCCGCCCCCGGCGCTTCGGGAAAAGTCTGACGCTGGCAATGCTGGAGGCTTATTATGACGTTCGGTATGCCGACCAGTTCGACGAATTGTTCGGCCATCTGTATATCGGGCAGCATCCTACGCCGATACATAACCAGTTTCTCATCATGAGATTCAATTTCTCGGAAGTGAGTTCGAATATCAATGAGGTGGAGGAATCTTTCCGGTTGCATTGTTGCGGGAAACTAAGACATTTTCTGCAAAAGTACGAACATATATTGGGAAAGGAGATCTGGAACGTGCTGAACGAAGAAACGCTCGAAGAACCGGGAGCACTGCTATCTGCCATCAATTCGTATGCCACCCTCAAGGGAGACATTAAAATCTACCTCCTGATTGATGAATACGATAATTTCACGAATACCATTCTTTCTACTTACGGCACGGACTTATATCGAAAAGCGACGCATGGCGAAGGGTATATCCGCAGGTTTTTCAATGTAATCAAAGCCGCCACGACAGGAATGGGTTCTGCCGTCAACCGTTTGTTCATCACAGGAGTAAGCCCGGTGACGATGGACGACGTGACAAGCGGATTCAACATCGGAACGAATATCACCACCGACCCGTGGTTTAACGACCTTGTAGGTTTCAGCGAGAAGGAATTGCGCGAGATGCTGACGTATTATAAGGAACAAGGCGCTCTCCCGATGTCGGTAGACGATGCGGTGACAATGATGAAGCCTAACTATGACAATTATTGCTTCAGTGAAAATAAATTAGCAGATTGTATGTTCAACTCGGACATGGTGCTCTACTGCATGAAGTCATTGATATTGCACGGAGTGAAACCTAAAGAGATTGTAGATCCCAATATCCGTACGGACTTTAACAAGCTTGCCTACCTTGTCCGTCTCGACCATGGACTGGGCGAAAACTTCTCCGTCATCAAGGAGATTGCGGAGCAAGGCGAGATAGTGACTGAAATAGTCACCCATTTCTCCGCATTGGAAATGACGGACGTGGGCAACTTCAAATCTCTGCTGTTCTATTTCGGACTGCTTTCTATCAAAGGGGTGGATATGATGGGGCGTCCCATCCTGCACATTCCCAATCTGGTGGTTCGCGAACAGCTATTCAATTTCCTGATTCAGGGATATGCCCGTCATGACATCTTCAAGCTCGACGTGAACCGTCTGCGCACTCTGTTTGAGAATATGTCTTTCAAAGGAGACTGGAAACCGTTGTTCGAATTTCTAGCAGAGGCCATTCGGGAGCAGAGCCGGATAAGGGAGTACATAGAAGGGGAAGCTCATATCAAAGGATTCCTCCTCGCCTATCTAAGTATGTTCCGCTATTATCAACTATATCCGGAATATGAGATGAATAAGGGTTTTGCCGATTTCTTCTTTAAGCCCAGTCCGGCGGCACCCGTATCTCCACCGTACACGTATCTATTGGAGGTGAAGTATGCGAAAGCAGGAGCATCGGAGAAAGAGATACGCGCGCTTGCCGATGATGCGCGGGAACAGTTGATTCGCTATAGCAAGGATGAATGTGTGGCAGAAGCTCGTGAGAAAGGGGGATTGAAACTGGCAACGATCGTATGGCGCAGTTGGGAATTGGTGCTGATGGAAGAGGTATAATAAAGTACTTGTCACATCACAAACACCGATTTAGGTATGCACTCACCTCCACATCTGATATTGGGCTAAATAAATAATCTCATCAGAACAGGTGAATGGAATCCTATCTATAAAAATCAGGCGCGGATTGCACGAATTGCACGATTTCTTTAAAATCAGAAACGTGTTATCCGTGTAATTCGCGCCTAAGTTTTATACGATGGTTACGACGTCCAAGACGGGAAATTACTTGTCCCCGTACATCTTCGCTCTCAATTCCTTGATGTGATCGGACGTGATATATTCGTCATACTCCATCATCTTGTCGATGATACCATTCGGTGTCAGTTCGATGATACGGTTGGCAACCGTCTGGATAAACTCGTGGTCATGAGAAGAGAAAAGGATGTTTCCCCTGTATGTCTTCAGGTTGTTGTTGAATGCCTGGATAGATTCCAAATCCAAGTGGTTGGTCGGAGTGTCCAGAATCAGACAGTTTGCATTGCGGAGCTGCATACGGGCAATCATACAACGCATCTTCTCACCTCCGGAGAGTACGCTTACTTTCTTCAACACCTCTTCGCCGGAGAAAAGCATACGGCCGAGGAAACCTTTCATATACACTTCGTTTCCTTCGCCAAACTGGCTCAACCAGTCCACCAGGTTGAGGTCGGTATTGAAGAAATCGGTATTATCCAGCGGCAGGTAAGCAGTGGTGATAGTTACCCCCCAGTTGAAGGTACCGGCATCCGGCTTCATGTTTCCGTTGATGATTTCGAAGAACGCAGTCATCGCACGCGGGTTGCGCGACAGGAATACCACTTTGTCACCTTTCTCTACGTTGAAGTTGACGTCGTTGAAAAGCACTACGCCTTCTTCCGTCTTCTTGCTCAATCCGGAAACTTCCAGAATCTGGTTGCCCGGCTCACGTTCGGGAGTGAAGATGATGCCCGGATACTTACGTGAAGAAGGTTTGATTTCCTCTACGTTCAGTTTCTCCAACATCTTCTTACGGCTCGTGGTCTGCTTGCTCTTCGCTACGTTGGCACTGAAACGGCGGATAAATTCTTCCAACTCTTTCTTCTTCTCTTCAGCCTTCGCCTTCTGGTTCTGCTGCTGACGGAGAGCCAACTGGCTGGATTCGTACCAGAAACTATAGTTACCGGCAAACATATTGATTTTTCCGTAGTCGATGTCTACGGTGTGCGTACATACAGAATCGAGGAAGTGACGGTCGTGGCTCACTACCAATACGGTATGCTCGAAGTTGGAGAGATACTCTTCCAACCAGGTCACTGTCTCCATATCCAAGTCATTGGTAGGCTCATCGAGCAAGAGATTGTCCGGATTTCCGTACAATGCCTGCGCCAGCATGACACGCACTTTTTCCTTACCGCTCAACTCACCCATCAATACATAATGCTTATCTTCTTTCACGCCCAGTCCGCTCAACAGCATGGCTGCGTCGCTTTCCGCATTCCATCCGTCCAACTCGGCAAATTTCTCTTCCAACTCGGATACTTTCAGTCCGTCTTCATCTGTGAAATCTTCTTTCGCATACAATTCTTCGCGTTGCTTCATGATGTCCCACAACACAGTATGCCCCATCATCACAGTATCCATAACGGTATAAGAGTCCCACTTAAAGTGGTCCTGGCTCAACACCGAAAGGCGTTCGCCCGGTCCGAGCGCAATGGTACCCGTTGTCGGGTCCAAATCTCCGTAAATCGTACGAAGGAAGGTAGATTTTCCCGCACCGTTAGCACCAATAATACCATAACAATTACCACTCGTAAACTTCAAGTTTACGTCATTAAACAACACTCTTTTACCAAACTGTACCGAAACGTTCGAAACTGTAATCATCTTCTTTATTTACTATTTTACTAGTTACTATTTTACTATTAACTATTTTAGCGTGCAAAGTTAGACATTTAAAATGAATTATGAGCTATCTGATATGTGCCAATCTGACATAAAAGTGTTACCTTTGCTGCGTTTTTTGGCAAAACAGCCAACTTGGCAAAGTTTTTGCAGACAAAATCAATGACATCCGGTCAGCCCGGTATGTTTATTGGCGTTATTTTACCAAGTAAGATAACGTGTGTGTTAAATAGTAAATAGTAACTAGTAAAATAGTAAATACCAAGATGGATCCGAAAGAAAAAAAAGTGAAGGAAGAAGAACTGAACGTTGAGGAAACTCAAAACCATGCGGAAGAACAACCGCAAAACGAACAAGCGGAGGACGCCACTCCCCTGACTCATGAAGAAGAGTTGGAAAAAGAACTGGAAAAGGCCCAAGAGGAGATTGAAGAGCAGAAAGATAAATACCTGCGCTTGTCTGCCGAATTTGACAACTACCGGAAACGCACCATGAAGGAGAAGGCCGAACTGATTCTGAACGGTGGCGAAAAGAGCCTTAGCAGTATTCTTCCGGTGGTGGACGACTTCGAACGTGCCATCAAAACAATGGAAACGGCAACAGATGTCAATGCCGTAAAAGAAGGAGTAGAACTGATTTACAATAAATTTATGGCTGTCTTGGCACAAAACGGTGTGAAAGTCATCGAAACAAAAGACCAACCACTGGACACTGATTACCATGAAGCCATCGCGGTAATCCCCGCACCGTCGGAAGCACAGAAAGGTAAGATTCTGGACTGTGTGCAAACGGGATATACACTGAACGACAAAGTGCTCCGCCACGCTAAAGTGGTAGTAGGAGAATGAGGAGATTTATGAATTATGATTTATGATTTATGGCTGCGCTATTGGTCTGCAGAGTAAATCATAAATCAGAATTCATAAATCATAAATCTTTTCAATCATAAATCAATAAATGGGCATGGCAGAAAAAAGAGACTATTACGAAATATTGGAGGTGACGAAGACAGCCACAGTAGAAGAAATAAAGAAAGCATACCGTAAGAAAGCAATTCAGTATCACCCCGACAAGAATCCGGGCGACAAGGAGGCTGAAGAGAAATTTAAGGAGGCGGCCGAGGCATACGACGTGTTGAGCAATCCGGAGAAGCGTTCGCGTTACGATCAGTTCGGTCATGCGGGAGTGAGCGGTGCGGCAGGAAATGGCGGTCCGTTCGGTGGTTTCGGTGGCGAGGGAATGTCGATGGATGACATCTTCTCTATGTTTGGCGACATCTTTGGTGGCCGCGGCGGCGGTTTCGGGGGAGGCTTCGGAGGATTCAGCGGATTTGGCGGCGGTGGCGGTTCACAGCAACGCCGGTATCGCGGCAGTGACCTCCGTGTGAAAGTGAAGCTGACGTTGAAGGAAATCTCTACCGGAGTAGAAAAGAAATTTAAACTCAAAAAATATGTGCCGTGCGACCAGTGTCATGGCACGGGTGCCGAGGGTGACGGCGGATCGGAGACTTGTCCTACTTGTAAGGGTAGCGGCTCGGTGATCCGTAACCAGCAGACCATTCTGGGCACGATGCAGACTCGCGTCACTTGTTCTACGTGTGGCGGCGAGGGAAAGATTATCAAGAATAAATGTAAGAAGTGTGGTGGCGACGGAATCATTTACGGTGAGGAAGTAGTATCGGTGAATATCCCTGCCGGAGTGGCAGAGGGGATGCAGCTCTCTATGGGCGGCAAAGGAAATGCCGGCAAGCACAACGGTGTGGCAGGCGACTTATTGATCCTCGTTGAGGAAGAACCGCATCAGGACTTGATTCGCGACGAAAATGATTTGATTTATAATCTGTTGCTTAGTTTCCCGACGGCTGCACTGGGCGGTGCTGTGGAAATTCCGACAATCGACGGCAAAGTGAAAGTGAAGATTGATTCGGGTACTCAACCGGGCAAGGTGCTTCGTTTGCGTGGCAAGGGATTGCCGAATGTAAATGGGTACGGTACGGGAGATTTGCTCGTCAATATCAGTATCTATGTGCCGGAAGCTCTCAACAAGGAGGAAAAGAACACGCTCGAAAAGATGGAAGCTTCGGACAATTTCAAACCTAACACGTCGGTAAAAGAGAAGATTTTCAAGAAATTCAAGAGTTTCTTCGATTAGTCTTTTTGCTATCATATTATCATATATAAGGTATAAGTGGGCTGCAATCTTTTTGTGGCCCACTTTTTTTATGATATTCTCTAAATAGACTCCCTCTCGCACAATCTTTTCATATAGTTTACCTAAATAAGGCGCGATATAGGGCTATCCTAAAAAAAATGGCATATATTTGTATAACAAACAAATAGATCGGCATAAAATAATTGTCAACACTTTAAAATTCAAATTATAAAAAACGAATTTATCAAAGAAACATTATTTAGTCGCTCCATAAAAAAACAATAACTGTTTAACTAAACTATATATTTAAAGAATGGCAGAACCTTTTAAAAACATGTTTAACGAGCAATTTTTCGATCTGTTTACGAAAGATTTGAAACTTGTTATCAACGATTTTGATGCTCGCGAGTTTGTATCTCAAGTGATGGACGATGAATGCTTAAACAACGCTGCATGCACATCACAACGGTGCTAAGAAAGTTTTTACCGGCAGATTACAAAGAGGCGATCGCTAAGATACTTGAATTGTTGGATCATATAAAAAAGACACGGCCTGATTTCTCGGTGATAGACGACACGAAGTTTGGCTTGACTTTAGAGTATGGGGGGATTTTGGATAATTATGTCGAACAATATGGGCTGGACGATTACGAAACTTCTGTCAAGGCGATAGAGAAAATCACACAGTTCACAAGCTGCGAGTTTGTGACTCATTCTTTTATTATCAAATATCCGGATCAGATGATGAAACAGATGTTGGTTTGGTCGAAACACGAACATTGGGGAGTCAGGCGGCTTGCGTCAGAAGGCTGTCGTCCGCGTCTTCCCTGGGCGATGGCGTTGCCGAACCTGAAAAAGAATCCTGCGCCTATCATTCCTATTCTGGAAAATCTAAAAAATGATCCGGCAAGATTTGTGCGGTTGAGCGTTGCCAATAATTTGAATGATATTGCGAAAGATAATCCCGAAACCGTCATTGATTTAGTGAAGAAATGGAAGGGAGAATCGAAAGAGGTGGATTGGATTATTAAACACGGCTGCCGGACGCTCTTAAAACAAGGCAATCCGGAGGTGATGGAGTTGTTTGGCTTCAACTCTACTATCAGCAATATCTGTGTGGAGGATTTCCAAATTTCAAGCCCGGAAGTGAAAGTCGGGGATTCGTTGGAGGTTAGTTTTAAACTGTTGAACAAGAACGATCAAACGACCAAGATACGACTCGAATATGGAATCTATTACCAAAAAGCAAATGGAACGTTGACGAAAAAGGTGCATAAAATCAGCGAGAAAGAATATGCCGGGAACTCAACCACGCGAATCACCCGAAAACATTCTTTCCGGGTGGTTACAACGAGGAAGCTCCATCTCGGACTTCATCAAATTGCTATGATTATCAACGGGAATGAATTTGAAAAATATAGTTTTGAGTTGATTGAATAATAACTGCTGTTAATACCCCGGATTCTGCTTCAACTTCGTATTCATCACCCGTATTTTCTCCGGTATAGGGAACACGGTAGTATATCCGTTTTCCTCATCCGGCAATTGCGGGCGGCTACTGTAAGCTCTTGTAAACTTCCCGAAGCGAACCAAGTCTTGACGTCTCCAACCTTCCCAAGCCAGTTCCAGTTGACGTTCGGCAAGGATATTCTCTAAAGTGGCAGGACGAGAGGAGGCATTGACGCGGCTACGGACTTCATTCAGTTCTTCATCTCCACTGGCTCCATTGCGCACTTTCGCTTCACTCTTCATCAACAGAGCATCCGCGTAGCGGAACAATACAATGTCATTCTCCATCAACTTACCGTCTTTTGTGGCAGTCGGGTCGACTTCGTACTTCTTCATACGGGCTCCTGCGGTTTGTTCGTGCGGGGTATCTGTGATATCCAGAGCTACTTTCCAGGGCAGATACTCCAATACGGTGCCATCATCCAGCTTGATGATGTTTCCTTTCAGATCGTGCACCACTCCCGCAAAATAGCAAATATCAAAGCGGGGATCTTGTTCGGCTGTTTCATAACCGAAGGTTTTGAGAGCTTCAATAGTTGCGCTGGGACCGTTCTCACCGCTTAGGCCGTACGCCTTGGCATGATTGTAGTGGCGGGAACGGAATAGATATTGCATTTGATTGGTGTACAAGGTTTTATTCATCGGAATAGTAAAAATATTCTCTATCGATGATTCATTAAAAATGGAGAAATTGGTTTCGTATTTTGATTCCAATTCGTTGTAGCCCAGCGTCTTTAGCTGGTCACAGTAGTAGATGACTGTTTCCCACGCATTGAGTTCGTTGCCGTTCACTGTAAACTTTATGTTTTTTCCGTCCGGACGTTGTCCGTCTGTCCAATCATTGTCCGTATAGACTTCGGAATTCAGAGCCAGTTTAGCCAATAGGAAAGTGACTACCGGACGGGTGATACGGCCATAATAAGGACCGGACTGGTTGCTGTGCGCATCGCTCAACAGAGGAGCCGCTTCCTGCAATTCCTTGAATACAAACTCAAAAACCGTTTTCCGTTCACTCTGGACAACCTCTTTCATTGCCACTGAAGAGGATTGAACCAACGGGATGCGTCCGAACAAATCCATCAGATAATAATAATACATGGCTCGCATGGCCTGCACTTCCGCCCGGTATGCCGGAAGTGCAGCATCGGAATGGGTTTCGGCAAACTTGTCTATCCGTTCGAGCGATTTGTTGCTTAGCATGACGACTTTGTAAAGATATTCCCATGTAGCTTGAATAGCGTCATTCTCTACTCCCCAATCGTGCAGGTAAAGTCCTTGCCAAAAGCCGCCATCGTACCAGTCGCCTCCACGGGTGGGGATGATGGCTTCGTCGGAAGTGAAAGTGTTCAGGTCGTAGACTCCCCTACCCGTTCCCTGCAATCCCTGACTGTCGCTATATCCGCCTACGTAGGTATAAAGCGAAGCTACCGCATTGAGATATACTTCCGAGATCGTATTGTAGACATCATCTTCCGGTAGTTTGTCCTTCGGATTTTCCTGTAAAAACTTATCACAAGAAAATAAGGTCAGACTCGTCACCAGAAAAAATAATAATATTCTTGAAGGGTAGATTATTTGCTTTGAGATCTGCAAAAACTGATTTCTATTTTTCATATATCGTTTCATCCTCTCCTCCTCCATTAAAAGTTAATACTCAATCCTAAGGTGTACGTCCGTGCCAACGGATATCCCCGTTTATCGTCCACGCCCAACGTCGAGTTCACCGTGGAACTGTTAATCATGGGCGAAAGTCCCGAATAACCGGAGATGGTTGCCAGGTTGTTGACAGTAAATGCCAAGCGCAGGGAACGGACATATTTCTTTAGTTTCTGCACCTTTTCAATCGGCACGTTCCAGCCCAGCGTCACATAGTCGAAGTTGACGTAATCTCCCTTTTCCAGCCAATAGTCGGTGGCGGTCTGATCCTTGATGTTCTGTTGCGGAGCTTTCTTCATTACGTTGTAGTCGGGGAATATATTCATGTTCATATAGGTCAGGGAAGTTCCGTTGTAGATTTTATGTCCGAAGGCTCCGTTGATCTGCAAAGACAGGTCGAAACGCTTGTAACGGAAACTGATGTTAGATCCCAGAATCGTTTTGGGTACGGCTTGCCCTGCCACGTAGCGGTCTTCACCATCTTCCAGACTGACGCCTCCGCCATTCAGGTCGGCGATGCCATAGGTATATCCACCGTTTCCGTCGGACTCCAGTCCGGTGCTGTGAGGAAGATAGAACACGCCCAACGGTTGCCCCACCATCTGATAAACGATGTGGTTGTAGCCGCCGTGGAAGCCGGCTCCATCAAGGCTGGCAAGACTTTTATATTCGGAAGCGGAAAGCATTTCGCCGTTATACATACCGCTCAATGAAAGCAGTTTGTTGCGCTGGAAGGTGATGTTGGCATTGATATTCAGTTCCATGTCCTTCGTTTTCAAAGGGGTGACACCGATGGCGATTTCCGTACCCCAGTTGCGCATGGAGCCGATATTGGCAAGCAAGGTGTTATAGGTGAAAGGGGGCACGCTTACGTTGTAAAGGTAAAGCATATCCGTGGTGCGGGAGTTGTAATAGTTGGCGGAAAGCAACAGGCGGTTGCCGAATAAAGCAATGTCGAAACCGGTATTAAAGGTATGTTTCACTTCCCATTTCAGATCGGGATTCGTATTCCGAAGATCTCCTAAAGATACGATGGCGGAGTTTCCGACGGGGACGACACCGTTCGGCTTGACGAGATTCAGCGTTGTGTATGAGTCAATCCCACTCTGGTTACCTGCCAGACCGTATCCGATACGGAATTTCAGATTGTCTATCACGGGGAACTGCTTCATAAATTCTTCTTCACTAATCACCCATGCCGCGGACGCAGAGGGGAAAAAGCCCCATTTATGGTTGGCTCCGAATTTGGAGGAAGCATCCGTACGGGCGTTCAACGTCAGTACGTAGCGGTCGGCGTATGTATAATTGAAACGTCCCATGAAAGATGCCAGGCGCGGTTGCTCGTAGTAAGAATTAGTGCCTTCCCACAAACGGAGTGCTCCTGCCTGAAGGTTATTATACCCGAACTTATCGGTGCTGAAATTGCTGACTGTGGTATAATAGCCGGTATAAGTCTCTTTCTGAAGTTCGGCAAGTGCCAATACGTCAAAGAAATGCTTTTTCCAGTTTTTCTTATAGGTCAGCATCATGTTTCCCAATAAGGATTCGCGCTTTTTGGTTCCTTTATATGCCTGACCGTTCGCCCAGACGGAAGTGGGAAGGTATTGCGAATTTTCTACGATATTGTAAGTATAAGCTCCGAACAGGCTTAGTTTCAGTCCTTCCATCAAATTGAAAGTGAGACGGGCGTGCGTACTGATGTGCGAAGTGGCATCATCGTCCTGCACTTCCATCCATGCCAATGGATTGGTGATTTGGCTGGCGGTCGTTATTCCGTCCCACGAATTGGTGACGGGGTCTTTATGATTGGGATAGGTAGGATTGAACGTAGCTGCCGAATAGAACGTTTTCTGATAATCTACCAGGTTATGGTTCTTCTGAATGGAGCCGAACATTCCCAACTCGCAGTTCAGGAAGCCGTCGAACATTTTCTGATTCATGTTCATATTTGAAGTGAAGTTCTTCATGTCTTCATTCAAAATCACTCCCTGACGATCCATAAAACCGAGGGAAACACGATAACTGGACTCACTGGAACCGCCATAAAAGGCGATGTGATGATTCTGTTGCAGTCCTGTCTGCTCAATCTCTTTCTGGAAATCGGTATTGTTCCCTTTATCCAGAATGGAAATGCCTCGTTCCGATGCTACACGACGGAATTCATCACCGGACAGCATTTTCAAATTCTTGTAGACGGTGGAAATCCCGAAGCTACCGTTGTAAGCCACCTGTGTCCTGCCGCTCATCCCTTTTTTGGTGGTGACTTCTATCACACCGGATGCACCTCGCGAACCGTACTGTGCGGTTTCGGAAGCGTCTTTCAGAATGGTAAAACTCTCAATATCCGTAGGGTAAATGGAGGTAAGCATACTCAAGTCGCCAAATACTCCGTCGACGATAATCAAAGGGTCGTTGCCGCTGGTCAGTGAGGTAGTTCCCCGCAGGCGCACCGCATCCAGAGCCGCCGGTCCGTTGGAGCCCCGTTGGATGGTCAATCCCGGCACACGTCCACGGATTGCTTCCAAAGGGTTCGTTATCTGGTCTTTGTTCATCTGTGTCTCCGTGATTTTCTCTACGGAACCGGACAGGGTTTTCAAACTTCCGGTGGCATATCCTACGGTAATCAATGAGTCTATGGGCGCGACGGGAATCTTCTGTGCCAACGTGCCCTCGCACGGGATTACCAGAAGAAGAAGGCTGTAGAAAATGAGTCTAGCGTGTTGTACCATATTCTTAGTTTTTAAGGTAATAATACAAATATAACAAAAAAAGAGGGAATCTGGTTGAGTAGATTCCCTCTTTTATTTAAATGATATTGACAGGTTGAAATCAGCAAGTCCGGATGATACGGATTACACGGTTGCTTTAGGCCGGAATAATCCTAAAAAAACGCATCATACGTATTATCCTTATGCCTGCAATATTTATTTCACAATAATCTCATCCGTAAATATCCAGCCTCCGAATTCACTTCCGGCCTGTGCCTGATAGCGTACGTATCTTCCTTTGGCTTCGCCCTGCCATGAAATATCCGTAAAGCGGATGGGTGTTTCTTTGCTCACTTCAAAGTGTTGTTTGCGCAACTCGGTGAAATGGGTTCCGTCATCGGAAATGGAAATCACCACAGTCTCCGGCAGGAATACTTCCGCACCTACCACCTGCATAAAGGCGGCAGTGACGGAATGGATGGAGGTTTCTTTTTCCATATCAATCGTCACATCGAGGCGGTTGTCCGAGATGAATCCTTGCCACGAGCCATCACCATAGGTCCAATCGCCACGTATGCCGTCCGTCAGAGCAGTGTTTCCCTGTGCCGGATAATGGGAGCTGTAAGGTGAATTATAAATCACCTTTTTACCCAATGCCAGATGGCTGACCGATTGAAGCGACTCGGGACGGCTGCCGATTTCTTTTTTCAAATCGAAAGGATGGTATCCTTTTGCCTGCAAATCGGCCACTGCCGACAATGCACGGGCATGGAAATCCGGCCATGACTTACGTTCCGGAGCCGACCAGGCTGTTTCCGCCAATGCCAGGATCCGGGGGTAAATCATATACTCCACGTGTTCGGGAGTGGGAATGTATTCCACCCATAGGTTGCCTTGCACACCGTAGACCAACTTCGCCTGTTCCGCAGTTAAAGAAGCGGGAACGGGATTGTAAGAATATACTTTCTTCAACGGCAGGTATCCACCGATGGCTTCCGGCTGCGAATATGGGGCATCCTGATAACTGTCCAGATAGCAGTAGGCACCCGGCGTCATGATGGCACGATGGCCGGAGGTTACGGCAGCGATACCACCCTCTTCTCCACGCCATGACATGACGGTTGCGTTGGGGGCAATGCCTCCTTGCAGAATCTCGTCCCATCCCAGCAAATGACGTCCATGATTGTTCAGGAGCTTCTCAATGCGGTGTATCAGGTAGCTTTGCAGCTCGTCTACATTGGCAAGATGCTCGTCTTTCATTCTCTTCTGAC